>NSIT01000037.1_pt1 | contig 22570 bp, 19 predicted proteins | sample 1450681 | NCBI WGS metagenome assembly NSIT01 (sample SAMN07455404, study PRJNA386592) | invertebrate metagenome | isolation source: Endozoicomonas-like sequences binned from scallop gill tissue | host: Pecten maximus | place: United Kingdom: Lyme Bay MPA | collected 2013-06-01
TCCACAAAACAGCTTCAAGGAATTTTCGGTTATCTTTAGCCGTCACACCACGATCAGAAGGCTTTCCTGACAAAAGATTTTTTACGCGATCCCATTGGTCATTACGAAGCAAGGTACGAGGCATACTCAAGTAACATTCGATAAATGATAAAAGTGTCTATTATTGTAGATTATTGAGAACGCCCTCTAGGGGCTTTCTGACGTTTTATGTCTGACTTTTGTATAATACATCATTTTATTAGAGAAATAATATGGTTATGGATGATTGGAAACCGTCTGCATCATTTCCGGTATTGCGGCAGAGGGCAGCCTTATTCGCAGACATACGACGCTATTTTGATACTCATCATGTGATGGAAGTGGATACACCGCTGTTGTCATCCTGTGCAACAGTAGATGTGTATATTGATAGTTTTCAAACCACTTTTAATCCTATTGGAGAGGATAGGAGTGAACAATACTATCTTCATACATCACCGGAATTTGCCATGAAACGTTTACTGGTTGCCGGCAGTGGTGATATCTACTTTATGGGAAAGGTATTCAGAAACGGTGAGGCTGGAGGCAGACACAACCCTGAATTTACTATGTTGGAATATTATCGTATAGGAATGGATCAGCTGGCATTAATGGATGATATGACTCGTCTGCTTATGTCGGTGTGCGATTTTCATGAAATGCGTCGTTGCAGTTACGGCGAATTGTTTGAAGAAATGATCGGGATCAATCCTCATACCATTAAAGATGATGAACTTCTGGTTCTGGTTCAACAGAAAGTGGATAGCCGTTTGCAACATCTGGATCGGATTGATTGCCTTGACTTGTTGTTTTCAGAGTGCATTGAGCCTTCATTAGGTATGAACGGAAAACACGTGTTAAATGGTGTTTTTGTTTATGACTATCCGGCGCCTATGTCTGCCTTGTCCCGACTCAGAACGGATGAAAAAGGACAACAGGTCGCTTCCCGTTTTGAGTTGTTTGTGAATGGCATTGAACTGGCCAATGGCTATCACGAGTTATTGGATTCAGACGAGCAGGTATTACGGTTTAACATCGAACAAAATAAGCGTAAAGAAAAAGGTTTTCCTGTGTATCCTTATGATTATCATCTGGTAGAAGCACTCAGGCATAACATGCCAGATTGTGCGGGTGTCGCTATGGGCGTGGATCGGTTACTGATGTTAATGCTTGGCACAAAAAACATATCAGATGTTGTACCGTTTGATTTTTGTCAGGCATGAAACCGAAATATAGTATCGGATAGATATTGGGTGTAGGGATCATCTGATCAGGGATGATTTTCATTAATAATACGTACCTCTCTTTGAGGGAAGGGAATGATAATGCCTGCTTTATCCAGAGCCAGTTTTATCCGTTCTGTCAGGTCAAAGTAGACACTCCAGTAGTCGGGAGTCTTAACCCAGGGACGGACTACAAAATTAACGGATGAATCCGCAAGAGCGATAATACCGACGGTGTATGCCGGATTTTTGAGTATTCTGTCTTCTGTTTCCAGCACTTGAATAATAACTTCCCGCGTCTTCTTTAGGTCAGATTGATAGCTGACACCAATCTCCAGATCGATACGTCTTGACCCTGTTCTTGAGAAATTAATAATATTTCCGGACAGTGCGCTGGCGTTGGGAATGACTGCCATTTTATTATCCGGTGTGATCAGTATGGTGGAAAAAAGGTGAATGCTGTCGACGGTGCCTAAAATCCCGTTAATAGTGGCTAACTCTCCTTTTCTGACCGGGCGAAACAGTACCAATAAGAGACCGGATGCAAAATTAGAAAGAGAGCCTTGTAGGGAAAGGCCAATAGCCAAACCAGCAGCACCAATTAGTGCTACAAAAGAAGCGGTTTGGACGCCCAGATACCCTAATGTGGCGATAATAGTCATGATAATGATGACGTATTTCAGTAACTGGCCTACAAAATAGGAAATGGTGGCATCCAGTTTCCGCTTGTTAAGAATCGTTACGACGGTTCGGCTGATGATAATCGCCAGACAATAACCAATAACAAAGGTCAGTAGTGCGGCAGTCGCATTCACCACGTATTGGATAATAAGGCTTTCATGGTTAGCCAGCCAACTGGAAGACTGGTTGAGAATATCGGTAGTCATGATAGATATAAATCATTTCTGATAAGGTGAAAGAAGGTACAGAAAAATAGTTTGTGAGGCAGACTCGCTTACCTGATGAAAAATAATAGAGCATTACATCAATAGCTATAGATTAGTTGATAAAGCAGGCGGTTTTTCCAGTAAAGTTTGTTTAAGTTTTCATAAATAGGATGAAAATTGTTATATAGCGTACATAGGGTATAAATATGGGTAACCTATTGACTATACTTTACGGATATGGATAAAAAATAATAACAGATTTATCAGGGATAACAGATAATGGAAGGATCAAAGCCGCCTCAAAGCCCTAACTCTCGGCATTTGTCCGATCCTTTTTCTGACCAGGAAAGTATAGACAGTGATGGTACTCTGGATTCCTATGGCACACTGGATTCCGGAAATACATCTGAAACTTCTTCGGCTAATTTTTCGGGTAAGCCGGTATCTGCCCGGAAACCAGTACAGCCGTATTTACCCAAGTCACCCCGTTCACATGATGATACGGTCAGTATTGCTTCAAGAACCGTCTCCGAGAGCAGTGGTGATGATGAAGCTTTGATAGAAAGCCTGAAGTCGGTTAAGAAAGCCAGTATTGTCCGTGATCTGTATACGCCTGATTATGTAAGGCCTATCCAGCGTTTTCTTAAGGGAGGAGCCCCGAGTTGTCCGGATCCATTACCTTTTCGGATTTTTTGCAGGGATAAAAATAATCGCAAAGTTTATATTGTGCCACCGGCAGGCCAAAAGCATCCTGATTTTTCTGGATTAAAAAAGAAGCTATGCCAGCGGATGGAAACGCATCGTTTTTCAGAAGCAGTTAAGGATCAGGCGTCGGCATTATATAGAAATAAACGCCAGCAACATGTCCGGGCACATGGTGAAGAAAGCCTGAATTTGATATTGCACCGTGACAATTGTACCTTTGCCCTGTCAGAACTGATTAATTCACCAGCGCCGGCTTTTCCACGGTCGTCTACATCCACAGAATTTGATGATTTGTCAGATAATAGCAGTCAATTTTCTGATGATCTCTCAACGCTTCCCGACAGGCGACAGCCTTATCGAGACAAGGGGAAAAGTCTTGATAAATTTTCTGCAGATGACTCTGTACCCCTGCATAGACAAGATAAAAAGACAGAGAGATATCAACCTATCCCAGATAATCTGTCTGTTTCTACAGAAGGCAGTGATGAATCTGGTTTCTTTGTTGAGCCTAATCCTGAATTTGGCAGGATGCTATGGGACAGCCTTCGTGAAAATTGTCAGGATCAGGATATAGCCGCATTTCGTGAAAATCTGGAGCATCTGGCAGAATACAGCCCTGAATTGATAGTAGGGTATGATGATGTGGATTATGGGCAGTGTTTATTGGGTTATGCTCAGGAGGCGGGTTTTACCGAAGGCGTGGAATTGCTGTTGCCCTGGTATCGGAGTTGTGATCATCTTCGCCCTGCGACGAAAAAAATAATAGATATGCACGATTGGGTATCAGAAACATCCAGTCAGCCTCCTCTGTCGCCTTTTGAAGCGCTTCCTGAACAAGAAGATGGGTCGCCGGTTCTTTCATCAGATTCCAGAAAGTCTCCAAAAGTGAGTTTGCAAGCGAAGGAGTCAGCTCCCGCCAACCCTCCTGAATTCCGTATGTTGTGCGATATCGTTAAAACCGGCACAGGGAAAGAACTTAAGGCATTTTTAAAAAAGCAGCCGGAGAATGGGCAGCTTTTGTTGTCTATGACCGATGAAAATGGGATGACCCCTATCATGTGGGCTTGCCATCCGGATCTTCCGGAAGAAGGGGTTAAGATTAAAAACAGTGCGGATAAAGTCCACATGATAACTAAATTACAGCAGTTTGCTCATGTTGATGATTTTGTTTCTCATGATGGTTATTCTCCACTGTATTTATCTTGCCTGCATGGTAAGAATATTAAAATTGCTGACCATTTGTTAAGAAAATGTCATGCCGATCCAATGTTGCAGGTTGCACAGCCTTTACTGAGTGTTGCACGGGACATGGATAATTACCGGCTCGCCTTGCTGTTAGTTAAACATGGTGCAAAAGCGTCATCAGAAGGCGATATCCAATGGTTTCAGCAAAAGGCAAAATCAAGATCGGATAAAAAACTGGTCGAAGAACTAAAAAAAAATTGGAATGCCCAACAGGCTAATGAGCGAAAAGAAAAACCGGCCTGGTCACCCAGTCCCCGTAGGAAGGAACCTGCAGTTTCTGTAAACAGAGATACCAAGGATGAGAAACCGTTTAAGTTAGAAAAAACGATCACTCGTGATTCGCAATTCGATAAAACACCCCGTGTTACCAGTCTAAAAAATAATGTTCCTGATCGTGAACTAACCAGTTCGTTAACCGGTGTTACTCCATTTTCAGATGACGGCAACAACCCGTCAGGTTTTAAGTCTGGAGTTGCATCCTTAACGCCAAGCTCTGAGCCAAGCAGTATTAAAAAAAGTCCTGTTAGTTCTCTCGTGTCTAAAACAGCCTCTGTCAAGGGTAATTCATTACCCGATTATGTAATAGAACAACTGATTGATGCCAGTACAAAAGGAGATATTAAAAAGGTTCAGGACATTATAAAAAATCGTGAACCCATTGATTTTGATCGTGTGATAAAGCGTTTTAAGACACCGCTGGCTGCTGCTGCTGAATCCGGACACATTAATATTATGCAGGCATTACTGAAAGCGGGAGCAGATCCCAACCAACCTTGTGGTCAGGATACAGCCTTGTCTTTATTAGTTGCTCAGTTGAACCGTTTTAAAGAACAGAAACCCTTGGTACGTTGTTTGTTGGATGCCGGTGCTGATCCCGTCAAAGGTAGCCGAAGTAAAACTGCGTTGGATATGGTTCTGGCTCGACAGTGCAGTAAGCTGCATCATGAGGTTATGGTGATGATGCTGAATACATTGAGCGAGGAAGATTCTCATGAAGAAAAATACAATTATCTGTTATTGAGTGCCTGCTCTCAGGGCGAATGGGATGTTGTTTTAGATGCATTAAATAAAATGGGCGCAAATCCTAATGCCAAAGGGGGAAATCCTCCAAGAACGCCATTGGAATTTTTAGCTCATAATGATCACAGCAAGGGCGATCTTTCTTATCAGAAAAACCGGCAGAAAATAGCAACAAAGTTATTAGAAAAAGGAGCAAATGCTTCAGGGCAAGAGGCCAGGCTCTATCTGGAACGTTATTTCGATGGCGATGTTGGGAAGGCATCATCGCTACGGCTGAAGTCTTTATCGAAGCCTGTAGTGGACCGGCGGCAGACTTCGCCCATGAAATCACCCGACACGTCAAGATCGTCAGGATCTGTTTCACCTGAAGGGCATAAACCGAAACAACAGTTGAAAAATCTGGATAATATCTTGATTAATATGGCAGCCGGACTGGCTGGTATCCAGGTACCGGTAGTGAATGTGACGCCTCAAAAAGGACGGTTTATTCCGTTCCGGTTGCCTTTTGAAGAAAAAGGAAAAAGTGTTTCATCTACGGAACAGGCCAGAGCAATTCTTGAAACCGCAAAGGGGTTACTGAATAAAAACAAGTCCCTACCCGGTGTTGCTATTACTTATTCCGCTAATGAGCATCAGACTCAGAGAATTCATGGCAATTATAGCAGTAACGACTGGGATACCGCTACAGAGGGCGGTGGACAGGCTAAAGTCATGAAAAACATGGAAGTTTTGCTTAGGTTAGAGGCCTATAAGAATTTGAGAGGAAAGGTGAGGATTGCCCCGATTACGACGATGAAATATGTGGATAAAACAGGGAAGACGGCGGCGGTCGGGACGGCCTGTATGGCTACCGACAAGGAAGTTGAGCAAAGCCTTAAGCACATTGACGAGAACCTGTTAAAAAAAGGGTGGGTTGTGCTGGGGTGGCAAAATCAGAAAACTGAGTCTACTCCCTCACGACCTTTCGCGGTAGGAGGCGGTGTTTCTAAAACAGTGGCCAGAAATCAATCAGAGCAGGATCAACAAATTCATCAGTTTAATTTTATCCATCAGAAATTGATGGAATACGCCTATAAGTACAGTTAAGAGCTATACTTTTATGCATATAAGTTATGCATTTGTCCAGGGAAGGATGATATGTCTCTTAAGGGTTCAACCGGTAAGCCGTGGTCGATAGCTGAAAATAATAACCATGCTGATGCGCGGGATTTTTATTCTGTTCAGGAAGGACAATCCGATGCCTGTGAGTTTCAGGGCGGTGTCCCTGTACCTCTTTCTCCTCTGTTCAGTCGACAAGTTTTCTTTGATGCTGCTCGTATTGGTATGACCGATGAAGTTCAGGCTTGGCTTGACCGTGGAGTTTCTGTGCATGAAAGAAATCCTATGGGAGAAAGCGCCCTGAGTATTGCCTGCGCGGGAGGGTTTGTAGATACGGTGTCGTTATTGATTAGCCGGGGAGCAGATGTTTCACAGACTGACTGGCTGGGACAAAACGCACTGCACCACGCTTGTATCGGCGGTTCTGAAGCTTTGGCGGAATTACTGATGAATGCCGGTATGGATGTGAATACCCAGAGCCATACAGGGAAAACTCCGTTGCATTTTGCGGTTGAAAAGAACTACGAGGTGTTGACAGATGTGCTATTGAGCCGACAGGCAAATATCCATTTGCAGGATTGCCTGGGCAATACTGTGTTACATCATGCCTGTAATCACAGTCAGCGGACGATTATTTCTGCTTTGCTGGCTCATAAAGATATTGATCCGGATATAAAAAATGGGGAATCTTATACTACCCTGATGCTGGCAGTGCTTAATGGTCGGTCAGGAGTAGCAGCGCTTTTATTGGAGGCGGGTGCTGATGACAAAATGACTGATTATTTTGGTGGTTCGCCATTACACTTGGCAGTACGGCTTGGAGATATTGAGTTGACAGGTTCTCTGTTGAGCAGTCAGGTGAATGTTGATACGGCTGATTGCGGTGGGTTTACCCCGTTACATATTGCCATTACTGGTGGGTATGATGATATTGCCATGATGCTGCTTCACAGGATGAATGCAGAAGAATGCAGCAGAAGAAGCCATCATGGATGGTCTGCGTTGGATATGGCTGTTCATATGGGATTTGAGGGGCTGGCTGAAGAAATCAGGAATAAACTGATGGCGGCTAATCTGAGCGGATCAGTGAAAAAACAGGGGAAGACATTACTGCATGACGCTTGTGTATCTGATAATGTAACTCAGGTCTGTAATATCTTGATCCGGCATCCTGAAACAATTGGGGAGCGTGATATGGAAGGAAATACGCCCCTGCACTGTGCTTTTTCTGAAGCCGTTATTGCCTTATTACTAGCTCGTGGCTGTGATCCTGAGAATACGGATGTATATGGAATGTCGCCTTTACATCATGCCTGTCAGTCAGGAGATCTTGAGCGGGTTTCTGCATTGCTCTCTCGCCATAGACAGATTAATGTTGATGCTCAGGCAAGTAATGGTTTTACGCCGCTTCATTTTGCCTGCTATCAGTCAGACCGGTGTCATGGCAGTGATGAAGCAATTATTCAGTTATTGCTCGAACATGATGCCAGTCCTCTCATCCGAAATACGGATGGCCTGACGCCTTTAGACCTGGCCTGCAGAACCGGAAACGATGTGGCCATTGCTGTGCTGCTGGAGCTGGGCATTGAGCCAGACAAGGACAGTCAGGAAATGATCGATCAACTGCGTCATATGGTTCGCTTACCCGGGCAGTTTTGCCGGTAGCCTGATAGTCGTCCCGCTCCTGTTACCGTGTCATTGTTCCTTATGAAGCGTCTTTTCTGTGAAATTTCTCCTTTGTGATATGAATCATAACCGCTAAAATCATTTTTCTCTGCAGCGTCGGTGGTATGAGGATATTGGTGAACCCGTTTGAGAGAGGCAATAATCTGCTGGCCATTGAAATAGTAAGATGAGATATCATGGCATTGTGTAATTGGTTGATAGATAAGGTCGGGGTGATTGAATACCATGAAGGGTATGTTCTGGTTATTGCTGTGTTGTTTAAGTGTTAGCCTGAATGTGCCGGGGGCAACGAATGATACTGCTGATAGAAAACACCAGACGGAAGCACAGCTGACGACGGTTAACACCAGTATTCAGCGTCTGAAGACACTGCAGCAGTCCATTAACAAAAAACGTTCTGCTTCTGAAGTGACCCTGCAAAAACTGGAAAGTAACATACTGCAGACGCAACAAGATCTTGATCGTATCAATGGGCAACTGTCAAAGGGTGAAACAGAACTGGCATCATTACAGCAGCGACAGGTGAAATTGCTGGTTCGAAAAAAGAAAGATCAGGGAAAAATTGCCAGCAGTCTGCGGTCCATGTATTTAATGAATGGGAACAGCCGTGTACAGATGTTACTGAATCATGAAGATCCTGATGAATTGCTGCGTTATCAGGTTTATCTGGAATACATCCAGGCAGCACAAATGAAAGAGGTCAGGTCTTATGAGCATATGCTTAATGAGCTTGATACCTTGCGACATGATAAGACGCAGAAAGTAGCTCAGCTTAAATTCGGGTATGAGGCTTTGTTACAGCGCCAGAATAAACTGGTTCAGCAGCAGAAGGAACGCCAGAAAATCGTAAAACAGCTGGAGAAGGATCGTATCCATAGTACCCAGCAGTTGAATTCACTGGCTCAGCAGCAAAAAAGTTTACAGGCATTATTAGCCCGGTTAAACAGTGCTGTATCGGGTCAACCCATGCGAAAGCTCAGGGGGAAATTACCTTGGCCATTAAAAGGAGATCTGTTGTTCCGGTTTAATGAATACGGTAAGTCCAGTCGTCTGAAGCATCAGGGAATATTGATTCGGGCTGCAGAGGGGTCAGCTGTCCGGGCTGTTTACGGGGGCAAAGTTATTTTTGCAGACTGGCTGCGGGGTTATGGCCTGTTAGCTATAGTTGACCACGGTAATAATTATCTGACGCTCTATGCGCATAACCAGTCTATCCTCAAGCGAGAAGGTGGTACCGTCAAGTCCGGTGAAATTATTGCAAAAAGTGGTAATACCGGAGGTATGTCAACGCCTGGCCTTTATTTTGAACTGCGGCACAAAGGTATTCCAGAAAATCCATTGTCTTGGTTGGTGTCCCGATAGCATATGTTGGACTTTCTGATGTATTTGCTATGGTAGACTGAATATTTTACCGGGATAACCGATATCTTTTTAAGGTAGCCATCTGTTCAGTTGCTGTGTATTCAGGTATTCAGACTGAGATAATGGCTTATTGAAAATAGAGGCATAAGCCGCAGGTCGGTATATGTCAGAGTTGGGTTCCTTTATTATTCATCAACAGGGCTTTTCATGAAATCAGGTTCCTATTTGTACCGTCAGGCTCAGTGGCTGTTTTTTATTTTATTGAATTGCCAGGCGGTAATAGGATGGGCTGAGTCTGTGCACTCTGCTGATGTTTCTCCTGTCCTCTCAGTAGAACAGATTCCCCCAGTAAAAGATAACAGGGAATTACTGCCTCTGGATGAGTTGCGCGTGTTTACTGAAGCTATTCAGCGGATACAGAGTACGTATGTCAAAAAAGTGGACACAAAAACGTTACTGGGTTACGCCTTGAAAGGCATGGTAAATGAGCTGGATCCTCATTCGGCTTATTTAAAGCCCAGCGATTATAAAGATCTGGAAATCAGTACCTCGGGTCAATTTGGTGGCCTTGGCATTGAAGTCACTATGGAAGACGGGTTTATTCGCGTCGTCTCTCCCATTGACGATACGCCGGCGGCAGCAGCCGGTATTCAAACCAATGATCTTATTGTCAAAATCGACGGGCATTCCGTTAAAAACATGTCTTTGGTGGATGCCGTAGAAAAAATGCGGGGAAAACCCGGATTATCTGTTAAATTAAATATTGTTCGAAAGAACGAGCGTAAACCGTTTGACGTAACATTGAAGCGTGCCATCATCAAGGTACAAAGCGTGAAAACACGTCAGCTGGCACCCGGCTATGAATTGGTTCGTATCAGTCAGTTTCAGGCAGATACGGATAAAGAATTATTAACAGCGTTGAATGCGCTGAAAAAACAGCAAACCGAAGGATTAAAAGGCCTTGTATTGGATCTCCGTAATAATCCGGGAGGGGTTTTGCAATCAGCAGTAGGCGTGGCGGATGCCTTTGTGGATAAAGGACTGATTGTTTATACCCAAGGGCGAATTCCTAATGCTAATTTGAATTTTAAAGCGACACCGGGTAACACTTTTGAAAAGGTACCTCTGGTCGTTCTGATTAATGGTGGCTCCGCTTCGGCATCGGAAATTGTTGCCGGTGCCATTAAAGATCATAAACGCGGTATTTTAATGGGTACCAAAACTTTCGGTAAAGGTTCTGTTCAGACGGTCTTGCCGTTGTCCGTGGATCAGGAACGGGGCTTGAAACTCACTACCGCTCTTTATTACACTCCCTCCGGACGATCTATTCAGGCGGAAGGCATTGTGCCGGATATTATGGTGCCAAAAGCTAAAGTCGTAGAAGAGGTGTCTAACGCTGAATATAAAGAATCGGATTTACAGCATCATCTGGATAACGGGAATGCCGCGCATAAAACTAAAAAAGGACATGCCAGAAAAGATAAGGATAAAAATAAGGGAGCTAAAAGGCATACTGAGGATAAGATATCATCAGGGAAAAATGACGCTATCACAGAAGATACCCAGGCGTTACTTGAAAAAGACTATCAGCTGAGTCAGGCGCTGACCGTACTGAAAGGAATGTCGTTTCAGTCAGACAGTAAGCCTTCCGTGACAGAGAATAAAAGTCAGTCAGAAATAAAATAGTTGCAGCCCTGTTATTTCTGCTTAAAGCTGATGAGTGTGCGTGAATTGACTGGTACTGAGGTTAATGGCTTTATTACTTATATCCGTCATCTGATGATAGTTTTGTCAGGCAATTTATAAAAGCCTGTTAAAAAATAAAATTACCGGTACACTAGCCAATACATCCAATGGATTGTATTGATTTTGTGGACATCTAATAATGCACGAACCCCCTTTTCTGATTTATCTGCACGGTTTTAACAGCTCGCCTCTTTCAGAAAAAGCACAAATCACTGCGCGTTATGTTCAACAGGTTATGCCGGATGTAGAAATCTGGATTCCACAATTACCGCATTCTCTGGAAGCGCTTCAGGCTATGCTGGTTCCGGTGGTGGAAGAACGCATCAAATATTCTCCGGTATATCTGATTGGCAGCTCTTTAGGTGGTTTTATCGGGACATGGCTACAAAATCATTTATTGACTTTTTATCCTGAATCTCAGGTGCGTTTGGCCTTGCTGAATCCTGCCGTTCGTCCGTGGGAATTGCTGCCGGATTATGTGGGTAAGCATGTGAATTCCTATACCGGTGAAGAGTGGGTATTGACCATGGAAGAAGTAGACTATCTTCACAATATGGTGGTGGGCTCCCTAATCGATCCGGCCAGTGTTCTACTCTTGGTTCAGAAAGGGGATGAAACGCTGGATTATCAGCAGGCGTTGGATTTCTATGCTGAATGTCCGTTTGTTGTTCAGGAGGATGGTAGCCATGCTTTTGATCGATATGAACAACTATTGCCTGTGATCTGTGACTTTTTACAACAAGGTTGCTGATTGTGCACAGCCCCTATGATTCTGGCGACGCAGAGACACGGCTGATATAATCGATGCTTAATTCATCAGTTGGCGGATTACTGTTATCTATGATATCAGTGTTCTGGGGACGTGTTTTTTAACCTTTCAGGCAAGCAAGGACTCATGCGCAACGATTATACTGCCGAAGCTATCGAAGTACTCAGTGGTCTGGACCCTGTTCGTAAACGTCCGGGAATGTATACGGATACCACTCGTCCTAACCATCTGGCTCAGGAAGTTATTGATAACAGTGTGGATGAAGCCATTGCCGGCTATGCCCGTCAAATAACGGTTACACTCCATAAAGATCAATCCCTTGAAGTACAGGATGATGGGCGTGGCATGCCAACGGATATTCATCCTAAATATGGTATTTCCGGGATTGAGCTGATCATGACTCGCCTTCATGCGGGGGGAAAGTTTTCAAATAAAAACTATCAGTTTTCCGGTGGTCTCCATGGCGTGGGGGTATCCGTCGTCAATGCCCTTTCATCACAACTGGATGTAACTGTCCTGCGTGATGGAAAAATACGTAAAATGTCTTTTAATAACGGTTATAAAGCTTCTGAACTGGAAGAAACAGGTACCTGTGGCCGCCGTAAAACAGGGACTGTCATACGATTCTGGCCTGATACCAGTTATTTTGACGCATCACGTTTTTCCGTGTCACGGTTGATGCATATACTGCGTGCTAAGGCCGTGTTATGTCCTGGTCTGCAAGTGAGTTTTACCGACCTGAATACCGGTGAAACCACCGACTGGTATTACGAATCCGGTATTCAGGATTATCTGAAAGGCATTACCCATAATAGCATCACCCTGCCGGTAGAGCCTTTTTCAGGAAGTTTATCCAATGATATAGAAGCGGTGGACTGGGCCATTCAATGGCTTCCGGATGGTGGGGAAGTATTGACAGAAAGCTACGTTAACCTGATCCCTACTGCTCAGGGTGGCACGCACGTTAATGGATTAAGAACCGGATTACTGGAAGCCATACGAGAATTTTGCGATTTCAGAAACTTATTGCCTCGTGGAGTGAAACTGGCTCCTGATGATATTTGGGAAAACTGCGCTTATGTCCTCTCCGCTAAAATGGCAGATCCACAGTTTTCAGGCCAGACTAAAGAAAGGTTATCCTCCAGAGAATGTGCTTCATTTGTTTCCGGTGTAATAAAAGATGCCTTCGGTTTATGGCTGAACCAGAATACGGCAGAGGGTGAGCAATTAGCGGAATTATGCATTCTGAATGCCCATAAGCGGATGCGTAAAGCTAAGAAAGTCACCCGGAAAAAAGTCACTCAGGGACCGGCTCTGCCTGGAAAGTTGGCAGATTGTTCCAGTCAGAATCTGGAGCGAACAGAGCTGTTTTTGGTGGAAGGGGATTCTGCGGGTGGGTCTGCTAAACAGGCCAGGGATCGGGAATGTCAGGCAATTATGCCTTTGCGGGGGAAAATACTGAACACCTGGGAGGTGGACTCTTCCGAGGTGCTGGCTTCTCAGGAAATTAATGATATTTCTGTAGCGCTTGGGGTAGAGCCCGGTTCCAGCGATTTAAAAAGTCTGCGTTACGGAAAATTGTGCATTTTGGCTGATGCGGATTCTGACGGCTTACATATTGCTACCTTGTTGTGTGCTTTGTTTGTGAAACATTTTCGGCCGCTGGTGGAGGAAGGGCATATTTATGTAGCCATGCCGCCGCTTTATCGTATCGATGTGGGTAAAGAAGTGATGTATGCCCTGGACGATGCAGAACGGGACACTCACCTGGCTCGAATCCAGGCCTCTAAGAAAAAAGGCAAAATCAATGTGCAGCGCTTTAAAGGATTGGGGGAGATGAATCCGTTGCAGTTGCGTGAAACGACTATGAGCCCTGATACCCGTCGGCTGGTGCAGCTGACTATTGATGATTTTGATATGACAGAACAACAAATGGATATGTTGTTGGCTAAGAAAAGATCAAAAGACCGGCGACAGTGGTTGGGTGAAAAGGGGGATTTGGTGGAGATTACGTAGTTGTTGATTGTTTAAGTAAAGATTGACGCTTTCTAATTATATGTAGTAATTCAGACCTAATGGAATAGTCCGCCCCGCTCCCAAAACGGCTTCAATTGAGCCAAGATAGAATGAGTTTTGCGGAGCATCATTCAGAATAAGAAACGGAGCGAACCATTCATGGGTAAGATTAACAAATCAGGAGCTAATCAAAAAGGTCAGGTAGCTTTTCTCGGAATTGATTTGAGCAAAAAGAGTTTCCAACTGCATGGCGTTGATGCTAAAGGCAATGTGGTTTTCAAAAAGAAACTCAACCGTAAAGCACTCTTACCTTTTATTGCCAACTTACCCAAGTGTGTTATTGGCATTGAAGCGTGTGGTGGTTCGCACTACTGGTGTCGTAAGTTTACCGAGCTGGGTCATGAAGTTCGAATCATTGCGCCCCAGTTTGTGAAGCCCTATGTAAAGTCAAACAAGAACGATGCAGCAGATGCTGAAGCCATTTGTGAGGCAATGCAACGCCCCAGCATGCGCTTTGTACCCACCAAAACAATGGAGCAGCAAGATATTCAGAGCCTGCACAGAATACGCAGTCAGGCAGTGGCCAGAAGAACAGCACTGGGTAACCAGATCAGAGGATTATTAATGGAGTACGGTGTCATTATTCCAAAGGGAATATCCTATATCCGTAAACAGATCCCGCTGGTTCTTGAAGATGCCGAAAACGGTTTAACCGTGTTATTCCGCGAACTTCTCAATGAACTATACGAAGAGATGAAACACCTTGATAAGCGAATAGAAAAGCTTGAGCAAAAGCTCGAAACTATTGCCGCAAATAATGTGGCTTGCCAGCTGCTATTAACCATACCCGGTATTGGGTTGCTCAGCGCCACAGCAATGTTTGCAGCGATTGGTGATATAACAGCATTTAAAACTGGCCGTGAACTTGCTGCCTGGCTGGGCCTTGTGCCAAAACAAGCCTCTACTGGTGGAGTGCCTACCTTACTGGGGATCAGTAAACGGGGAGACACCTATCTGCGAACCCTGCTGATACACGGTGGCAGAACAGTCGTGAGGGTAGCGGATAAATACGATAACAAACGTAATAACTGGATAAAAGAGCTTGATAAACGCAGGGGAAAGAATATTTCGGCTGTGGCTGTTGCTAGTAAAAATGCTCGCATTGCCTGGGCTGTGCTAACCAAGAAAGAGTCCTACAAGGCAGCAGCATGAATATAGAATCAAATTATTAAACATTTGTCGTTAGACAAGAAAAGCAAAAGCGGTTAATCAGTGTAAGAAGCCTGCAACGAGTTGCGTGGATAAAGTTCAAATGATGGCATAAAAGGTAAGACCTGCACTCCCTTAAACCTGACCGGGGTCAGGGCCCATAGAGGCCGAAGACCTGATGAGGTGGGAGTGAGCGGATTCCATCAGGGCCAGAGGCATTGAGACCTCACCCCAAAGGCCGGATATATGGAAGCATTACTCTTTAACGTCATTGTCGAAAACTTTTCCTTGCATCGCGGGGCGGACCATATATGACCCCGATTTTTGACCCCGATTTTGAAGATATTGATATTACAAAACTTGATGATAAAGAACTTATCGCCCACGATACATTTCATCAAGCACTGCAAGATAGAAAAGATGGCAAATCTAGTTCGGAGTGGTAGAAATTTAACAAGAAAATCCAGGTGACGCTTACGGCGCACCTGATTTAGGCGTGTGTGCGGAGCATGGCACTTAACTAGAGAGGTGAAAGTCCTCTTACCAGGTATTCGCAGAGCCGAAGGTTAGCGAAAGGGCAAGGGCGTTGTCGTGAGGCAGGGTCTGAAGGAAGCCCAACGCAAAATCGCGGGGCGATGAACAAGAATCCAATATGAGGTGTGACGTATTCGGGGCCAGTGGGCACGTGACCATTAAGCCCTCCATCTGCATTCGGGATACGTTTTATAAATTGGGCGCCTGCGCGAGGAAAGTTAAGTGTCTTACCTCGGGAGGTCTGCATTGTGTTAAAGGAATAACTGACATTGGAGCAATCTGGTGTGATCGCAGTGCAGAAGTCAGCAGAAGGCGTAGTAGGTGACCTCTCGTCACTGAAGGCCTGAACAAATTTCGGAGAGTAATCGTCGGGGAAGTGGTTTCGGATGGCATCTGTTAAACAACGGTCGTTGTCTCTGGAAAACCCAGAGGGTGAACTGGAATCGGGAGACCTGATTGAACCCAAATCCACCTTTTGTTCATCTTTGATGGTGCGGGTACTGGACAGGAATAATCTGGTACGCGCACTAAAACAGGTTCAACGCAATAAAGGGGCTCCGGGCATTGACGGTATGACTGTTAATGATCTTCCAGCCTTTCTCAAACAACACTGGCCGACCATACGGCAGCAGTTGATAGAAGGAACCTACCGACCCAAACCGGTCTTGCGTGTGGAAATCCCTAAACCGGATGGTCGCAAGCGCAAACTGGGCATTCCCACCGTTCTGGATCGCCTGATCCAGCAAGCTATAGCGCAGATTATGCAGGAAGAATGGGATAAACAATTCCATAACAACAGTTATGGCTTCCGTCCCGGCCGGAATGCTCATCAGGCCATAGCCCATGCTCAGGTGATGATAAGGGACGGGTATCACTGGGTTGTAGACTGTGACCTTGAAGCGTTCTTCGACAATGTCAATCATGACCTGTTGATGAGGCAGCTCAGGGGGCATCATGAGGACGTGGGGCTGTTGCGATTAATCAATCGCTACCTGAAAGCCGGTGTTTGTATTGATGGAATGAAGCAAGCCAGTGAGAAAGGTGTACCACAGGGCGGCCCACTGTCGCCTGTTCTCTCAAACATTGTACTGAATACTATGGATTGGGCGCTGGAAAAGCGGAAGCTCCGGTTCGTCCGTTACGCTGATGACTTTGTGGTGTTTGTCAGTAGCAAAACAGCGGGCGAACGCGTGATGAAAAGCCTGCAACACTTTATTGGAGAATCGCTGCGACTCACAGTGAATACCCAAAAGAGTGCGGTAGGCCGACCTTGGGAACGCCAGTTCCTTGGGTTTACGTTCAGCCGACGGGGGCTGAAAGTAAAAGTCAGTGACAAAGCACTGGTTAAGCTGAAGGCAACCGTGAAAGGCCTGAGCCGTCGAACGAGAGGCCATTCAATCAACCAGATTATTGCAGAGCTGAGAAAATCCCTGCTTGGTTGGAAAGCGTATTTCGATATAGCCGAAATACTGAGTCCTCTGCGAGATCTGGATAAATGGATTCGACGACGATTGCGAAGTTATATCTGGAAGCAGTGGGGGCGCAAGGGCTATAGAATGCTAAGGCGTTCAGGTGTCGACCGGTGGCTGGCATGGAATACAGCCAAGTCCGCTCAAGGCCCGTGGCGTCTACTAAGTGGTAGCCCGGCACTCCGTTACGCCCTGCCCAACAGATATTTTAAGAATCTGGGTTTGCCAGAACTGGCAGCAAGATGAATAAAAAGTCATTTGAACCGCCGTGCTACGTGATCCGTATGGCCGGTGGTGTGGGAGGAGCGGGGCTGTGAGGCTTCGCCCTATCCCGATTACATGGTATTCGGTAGCAAACTTAGTCTTAGGTGTTCAGCGAATGGATGAAAATCCTTGTCAGCTTGAAGAAGAGTAATTTCATTTTTAATGCAGTAAGTTGCGATGATAACGTCGATTGTTTTACGTACAGTTAATCTACGTTTGCGCAGATGCCGAAAGTTCTGTGTGCTTTTAATGGCTATATCTTGTTTGAGAAGAGGAAGTACATCTAATGATGTTAATAGATTTTTTGCAGTATTAAAGTCTTTGTCATGTTTAAAGTCTTGTAGTCCTTCCGTAAGGACAATGTCACCAACGACAAGGTTTTCAGATCCGGGAGCTTTATCGAGGTAATTGGCGGCTTCTGTGGGTTGGCCATTGAAATAGTCTATCCAAACAGAAGAATCAACCAAGATCACTTATCCGTCCTCATTTCGTTTAGGTCTCATTCCTATTTGAGCTTGCCTCGGAAGTTCTTGATGTTCTCTTGTCTTTTTAATTTAATCAATATCTTAAGTCCTTCTTCAACCGCTTCTCGTTTGCTTTTTAAGCCGCTGAGTTTAAGGGTATCGGTCATTAATTGGTCGTCAATAACAATGTTAGTGCGCATACTGACTCCATGTGTATATATTGGGAAGATGTTTATTAAACACCCATCATTCGTTCATCTACACTTGTAGATCAATCTGACGAGGTGGGTGTTAATCGTGTTTCTCAGGTGGATTATTGTGGCCGCTGTTTTATTTGCGCTGCCTGTCATTGGCTCTGGGCTAACTGCTGAACAAACGGATTTTTATCAGCAACAGGGCTACCTGATAATAAAATCCCTGTTTACGCCAGCGGAGGTGGCTAAATTCATCGGTCAAGCTGAACAAGCTACACAGTACGCGCAGAAGCTGATAGAACAGCAATCTCAGCCTCAGGGGCAATGGCTGAAAGATATTAAAGTGATGGATAATGGCTCGCAATATGTTTTCGATGGCCACAATCAGGCTATTAAGCGGATAGTTTGGGTGGGTGCCTCATATCCTGTGCTGCTTGCTGTGGGCCGGGACTCAAGATTAACCGTGCCAGTCAGCCAGCTGTTACAAGTTGCCTCTCTGATTCATTTGATAAACCAGCTGCATCCTAAGCATTCTGGAGACGGGGTGGCGTTTGGTTGTCACCGGGATGTTGAAAATCGGTTATCCTTTGATCCTGCCTGGCAAGGTCAAAGTATGGTAAATGGTGGCTTTGTGCAAACATTTCTGGCTCTTGATCCTGCGCATTCAGGTAATGGAGGTATAGAAATTTATTCTGGATCGCATAATTCCGAGGAACCTTTAAAATCTATGCTGGATCAGCAGCAGTGTCAGGCAGCACTCGAAGAAAGCTATGGTGCTTCCATCTCTCCTGAGCTCGAACCGGGCGATGTCATTTTTTTTCACCCTAATGTTGCCCATTTCAGCAGAGCGAATAAATCAAGCAGTTCGCGACGTGCTTTAATCAACGGTTATGCATCTCCCGGGGCGAATCACAGCGTCTATCCGGGAACGGGCAGTGGCGAGACTATATTTCCCTAATATCGGTGATTGGGTGAGTGTATGCTGTATGAATTCAACTCAAGAGCCTGATGTAAAACATTCGTATTATCAGGGGTTGCTGATCCTGAAGCGACTGCTTTATAGACGCATAAAAAAGTATCATGGATCCATATCAGCTCAAGGCTGACGACTTAAAAAGTGAGTTGGGCAGTAAAAGCCTTGTATCAATGATGCTGAATGGATCTGGAAACCTGACCGAAGAGCACATTCCAGGCACTGTCTCAACGTTTCAAAATTTCACCGACCGTGTTTTTTAACGAGATATAATAAAAAAATTCCCGTTCGTTACGGAGCTGAACCTCTCCTCCGGTGGACACTCACTACGTTTGCGCTGTGTCGCTTAAGCGCTATTACACCAAACGTAGATAAATGGAAAATTAATGAGAATATACGCGTTATTACTGTCTGTTTTATTGAGTTCATGCTCTTTTGCAGGGGGCAATTTAATGTCATTTGACCCAGGTGGTATGGATCAGTGGGAGCCAAAAGTGTTTTCAGGTGAGACGACTTATGAGGTGGTTTCAATTGAAGGGCTGAGCGCTTTGAGGGCGCGCAGTAACGATAGCGCGTCCGGTTTAGTTTTGAAGAAGCGGATTGATTTACATAAAACACCTTACATGAATTGGAGTTGGCGTATTTCGAGAGCGTTTCCGGTTTTAGATGAACAAAATAAAGTGGGTGATGATTATGTTGCTCGAGTTTACGTTGTGTTTGAAGACGGTTTTATGGGGTTGGGTACGAAAGCAATCAATTACGTTTGGTCTAGCCAGCTAGGGGTGGGAAAGGTTTGGAATAACGCATTTGCAGGATTAAATGTTAAAATGGTATCCGTTCAGGATAGACGTTCACAAACCGATAAGTGGTATTATGAAAAGCGGAATGTTTACACAGATATGATTCATTACTTTGGTGACAAGGGGAGTGATTTGGCTAACATGGAAGCATACCGGTATGCAGATGTCATAGCTATCATGACGGACACGGACAACAGCCATTTAACAGCGGATTCCTATTATGGTGTTATTAAATTTAGTGTAGAGTGAGTATGTTGCTATAACAAAGCGATTTTTCTCCTTCGAATATCATCTAATCGGGTTATAAAAGGAAAAAGTGCTGTTTCACCTGAAATGGCACTCAGGTTGTCTACAGTTCTTGGTCATACACCTGAGAGTTGGCTTGTTATGCGGGATAATTATGAAATATGGCAAGTCCGTAAGAAAATAAACCTCTTGACCTTAAGCTGCTTAAATTTCTGACACCATAAATTTGAACAAAACATGAGCCCGACAGCAAATTCTAGTAGAAGTCTTTGGTGTCGATGAATTGAGCGTTATGTTATGCCTTTGAGAGGTAATGCCTGGGATGAAGATATGGGTTGATGCAGATGCCTGTCCTGTTGTCATAAAAGAAATTTTATTCAGGGCGTCAACGCGAACCGGTGTAATGCTCACGCTGATTGCCAATCAGTGCGTGCGTATACCTAAATCGCCGTATATTAAAATGTTTCAAGTCCCTTCCGGATTTGATGTAGCAGATAATGAGATTGTAAATAGAGTGGAACCCGATGACCTGGTTATTACCAGCGATATTCCTTTAGCGGCAGAAGTGATTGAGAAAAAGGGATTGGTGCTGAGTCCCCGGGGTGAAATTTTTACTAAAGACAATATCGGAGCTCGTCTTAACATGAGAGATTTCTTGGACAGTATGCGTTCCAGTGGAATGGAAACGGGTGGCCCGTCGGCCTTACATCAAAGCGATAGAAAAGCCTTTGCGGATCAGCTTGATAAATTACTTTCTAAAAAGGTCAAAAATGCATAACCAGTGCATGGGATCTGGTTAAAATGCGCTCTACGCTTCCATTTTAATCGCTGGTGTGAAACGTTAGATAGCTGATTAATAATGGGCAGCCTCTCTGCCTATACAGGAATCTTTGAAATCCGTAACCGGAACACATGAAAGATTGAGAGGCTTGTTAATGTTAACATCAATACTAACTTTTTTGTTTATCAGGTTGTTATAAAATGACAAGGGAGTTGGATTCATTTAGAAAATTACCGAAATAAAATGTAAATGATAAAAATGTCAGTTTTAACATTAAATCCAAAAAAAGATTTATAGCTGAATAAGCACATAAATATGTTAATCTACTATCAAAACAGGGAAGTGACAAAAAGTGCAAGTTCGTTCTGGAGCTGTGATCTGCCATGAGGCCGTCTTCAGAATCTTCTGGGTTAGACGTCGAGTAATAAATATGAGGAAAGTTATGACGATAAAAGTAATAGTTGCTGATTATTTAAATAAAAAACATGCAGATGATCTGATTTCTCTGTTGAGCGAATATGCCAATGACCCTATGAGTGGTAATGAATCATTAAGTGCCTATATTAAAGAAAACCTGATAAAAGAGCTGAGTAAATTTCCTAATGCTTTTAGCCTGTTGTGTTACGTGGATGGACATCCGGCCGGTTTTTCCAATTGTTTTGAAGCTTTTTCAACATTTAAGTGCAAGCCCCTTATCAATATCCATGATATTTCAGTGAAACCTGAATATCGTGGGAAAAATCTAAGCCAAATTATGCTCGATAAAATCGAAGATATTGCTCATGTCAGAGGATGTTGCAAAATAACACTTGAGGTTTTAGAAGGTAATAAACCTGCACAAAAGGCTTATCTGAAATATGGATTTAAGCCCTATCAATTAGGTGATGAAAATGGCACCGCTCAATTTTGGCAAAAGGGGATACCATACATATAATTCGTGTTCCTTGTCTATTTCAGAACATAACTCTATTGTTCTTATTGTTTTAAGCAAGTTCTTCTGAAAAAGATATTTAGCCTTATCAGCCAGGATTCCTGATATTGAATTGCAACAGAATATGATCAAATAGCTATAAATATTAAATTTTTTAGATATAAGAAATATAATAAGTGCATAATATTCAGATTATCTCTGTTGGTGTTGTAACTTGGGGCTGCTGTGGATTGTCTCTTATGCAGCTGCATTTTGGCAACCAAGATGATCTTTTATCAGGAGTAGAAATCGTATGAAGCTTGAGTTTAAATGGTCTCGTCTGGAGTCTTTTTCAGCATTGGAAATATACAGGATCATCAAGGCTCGAGAGGCGATTTTTGTCGTAGAGCAACATTGCCCATATCAGGAAACGGATGACATGGATCTGTGTGCCTGGCATTTGTCGGGCTTTTTGAATGGCGAGTTTGTAGCGTATGCACGAGTAGTCGATCCGGGGGTTAAGTTCAGTCAGCCTTCTATCGGTCGTGTAATGACCCTTAAAAAATTCAGGGATCTTAAAATTGGTCGTTCATTAATGGAGGAAGCCATAAGATTTACCGAACACCAGTTTCCGGGAGATGGAATTAAAATTGGAGCACAGGCTCACCTGCAAGAGTTTTATGAGTCATTGGGTTTTCATGCCATTACGGAAAAGCCTTATGATGAGGACGGGATACTTCACATTGATATGATTAAGCGGATGGATCGAGCTGCTTAATCCGTCCAATTATCATATGATTTTCTCATCGATGTAGTATTGGGTCCTGCTTCAGGAGGCTCAGTGTAGATTTTGTACTTAGTATGGGTTTTACTTGAGCTTTATCAGGTATGTCTGGGGCATATCTTCTTTACTCAACATGGGTATAAGAAAAAACATAAGCGTTACTTAAC
>NSIT01000038.1_pt1 | contig 22543 bp, 17 predicted proteins | sample 1450681 | NCBI WGS metagenome assembly NSIT01 (sample SAMN07455404, study PRJNA386592) | invertebrate metagenome | isolation source: Endozoicomonas-like sequences binned from scallop gill tissue | host: Pecten maximus | place: United Kingdom: Lyme Bay MPA | collected 2013-06-01
GCGTAAAGCGAGCCGGTCACTGATTACTGATCGAAAAGATATAACGGAACGTCCTGAAGTAGTGGAAAAACAGGAACGTCTGGCGGACTGGGAAGGAGATACGGTCTATGGGCAAAATGCCCATCTGATGACTCTTGTGGATCGAAAAATCCGTTTAACCCTAATAGGAAAAGTCAGTGACAAAAAGGCTGAAACAGTGGCAAAAAAAATGATCGAACTGATGAGGCGAGTTCCCGGAGCCAAAACAATAACCCTGGATAACGGCGGTGAATTTGCCCAACACAGTGCTGTTTTAAACAGCCTCCAATACGGCTATCTATTTTGCCAGGCCATACGCCGGTTATCAGCGGGGAACCAATGAAAATACAAATGAAATCATACGTCGGCATTGACCTAAGAAGATGGCAATGGAAGAACTTACAGAACAGGAGATTAATAATATGGAATTAATGATCAATAGCATGGCGAGAAAAGTTCTTGGTGGAAAGACTCCAATTGAGATCTATACTAGGGGGTCTGTTGAACTTATTGCTTGAATCCAGCGATTTTCAGCTCTTACTCAAAATTTTGTCCCGTACATGGAAAAAAAGGTATCAAAAACCAATCCCGATAAGATTTACCCGAAGGTTTATTACCAAGTCGTTTCAAGTTATCTCCATGTTTTTTTATAAGTTGACAATAATCTCCTGACATCATCCATGGCTCTAATCCCAGATTACATCCAGAAATACACCCATCCTTATTAAATATTCGATACATTTCATTATCTTCATTAAGATTTTGAATAAAGTAAACCAGTGGCTCCAAATTTCTACAAATTCTCTTACTTTTAACAAGCTCTCCTAACTTAAAAAAGTCCGTATAATATTTTTTCTGAAAAATAAAAGGCCTGTCTTTTCCACGAACAGTAACAACAATACCTATTCTCTTGGGATTACTTACCAACCAATCATGCACTAGCTTACCAATCAAAGGATTAATTTTAAGCGCATCAAAACTACAGTTAAATTTACTTTCACTCACAGTCATGCAGTCACACTCAGCAACAAAGTTAACGTCACTCTCAACACTAACCCATACATTCTTTAATTTATTTAAATCATTATCTCTAATCCATTTATCAGCCTTACTCTCCTCCATTAACTCAAATTCGCTGACAGCTTCACGCTTTTCATAAACATTCCCAACATAAAAACCATCTTTTAGATTAGATAACTTAGAAAACAAAGCATTTTTATTAATAAAAACCCCTCTCACCATCATTCCATTACAACATTTTCCACATATATTATTCAGGTCATTCATTTTCTTGAAAAACTCTCTATTTCTATCCTGACTTATCGATATTAGTTGTTGTTTTAAAGGTTCAGCCGTTGTAAAAGATATTTTATTTGTCCCAAAAAAACCAACTCCATCTGCAGATTTATAACACCATGAGGATTCACCATCCTCTATCTCAGAAGCAGAGAACAGCGCATTCTCTTTTTCTCCCTGTTTTTCAACCTTATTCGATTCAATCATTACCGGAATACCATTGATCTTCACGATACAATGTCCTGATGCGTCGTAGATCCAATGCATACCATTAGGTATTTCCTGCCGAATTGTAGCCGAGATACTACACCATTTTTCTTGAGAATTAAATTCAGCCATCATTGCCAAATGATAATGACCACTCAAGAGTTTCTGTTCCCTCAATTCTATTGTCAGTGGTGCAGCCTTTCTATTTATAAACTCAATATATTTATGAGGATCCGGCGACAAATTAGAAAATACAGCATTAGAATAACTCTCAGCTCCTTCCCTTGCCGTCACATAATCCTTATAAACTTGAGCAAGTGTCTTACAAATAGCTTTTTTATCTTTCTCATAGTCATCAACAGCAATCAAGTACCTGGAGAAGGCGCTGAAGAAGACAAAAGTGAGAACAGAAAGCACTCGAAAATTTCGTTTCATCCTTCAACTCCTCTGAATGTCCCAGAAAACGCCCTGAGCTGTCGAAGAGTGCTGCAATACACTTAGACAGGCTTTCAAACTAGCTAAGCTTTAAAAAACATACCGACTCCCTTCATCCTGAGCTTATCGAAGGATAGAGCCCGCGCACTTCAACAAGCCCAATACGAACGATATTGATATTAGCGTATGGCGATAGCAGGCTTTTCAACTACAGCCTATCGATATCAACCATAAATCAAGGCCATCAACGCCTGTCCCCATGCAACACTAATACATCAGTTTTTTCCATAATTTTCAGCACCACCTATCTCAGCACTGATTTTAGTACAACTCCACCCCAACCTTCCTACTCCTTCACAAATAGCTCAGCCTGCTCCTCACAATAGCCAACCCGATCTGGCGTTCCACAGCGTTTCCTCACCGCCTTTTTGATGTAACGCACTTCACAGGAAACGGACGACTCCCGCCGCAAGTACTTCAGTCAGCGAAGCGATTTCTAAAGTACGCCTGTACGGCTCTACCAAATCGCGATTTTCTCGCTAGGCACAGTTTAGCATCTCACACTTTAGCCTTGCCCGGTATTTCATGAATAAGCAGTAGCTACTACTCAGACCTCTCAATTTTGGTCTTTTCCATAGATTGAGTGCTCTGTTACCCGTGAAGCGCACTTTATATCCCAAATCCGCCGTTAATAGGAACATTTATTGATCCATTGTACCTTTCCAGAACAAATGAATACCCCAAACGTCTTTCATCTGGTCAGCATTTAATCTGGCTGAGCGTTATACCGGCCACTATCCAGATCGAGGCAATGGCATCAGATAAAAGACCTGTTATATACTTCAAAAGCCTCTTGAATAGACAACTACTGGGCAGGTAAAGACTGATCCGGCCTTTAATTCAACTACTTTAACCGCTACTTTACAGAGCTTTGTGATAACTGTTAATGGCTGCGCTTTCCTTACCTGTCGACGTCTTACCCAGGCAAAGGATGGCCATGACCAGCTTGCCGATGAGACCTTCGAAAATCAGCAAAGGCAGGTAACAATAATCCTGATATTTTGCGTTAAACATATTCATTTACTGACCACCATGGGTAATGGTAAGGACAACTTTTATCGTCCTATCAATAATACGTTGAGTTTGCTGGGTTGATTGACGTTATAGAATACTCAAGCGGGAAACAGACCCTGCAATGGCAATAGGAATAATAGCATTGCAATCCATTAGGTGTTTTCCCACTCTTGACGATACTTTTTATTAACCCACCATGAGGACAAATAACTTCTATGACAAACCTATATCACTCAAAGAAAAAAAGAGCGAATATATCCAATCAACACGTTTAAATCACCACCAGTTATCTGGTGTACATTCTATTCACAAATCAGAGTCATACTCATAAGTACGCTTATCATCAACATAGCATTCTTTGTCGAACATTACACAGATAGCGGACGACTCTCCCTCTTTCCTATTCATCATTTTTTGCACAGATATTGAGCAGTCATCAAGCATTTTAATTGCTGCCCCTGCATTCATTCGATAACATCTTCCATTCGCATGAATATCAGACTCATCAATGCTATCATCCAACGGATGAGGATAAGGCCTAAGATCGCTAGCTTTAACCGTTAAAGGCTTATCTCTTGTTTTAGAAAACTTCTCGTGAAAATCCGCAAATGCTTGCCCCATACATACTAAAACCTCTTCATCTTTATTTGGTTTTTTCCAAGCTTTATACGTTTGGAACAAAACCATATATTCATTTTGTGATGATGCAGTATGATAGGGGTAGTTATTTTTCTGTTCAGCTATAGTAACGCGATTTTCTTTAGAAATACATGGAATTTTGTTAAAGCCTCCTTGAACTGCTAATACAGACAACAATAGAAAATAGCCTTTACTTAATAAATTACAAGGATTAAAAAGCCAATAAGCTTGAAGAGAAGATGAACTAAATACCAAAAAAAACCCACAAACAATAACTATTTTTTTTACATAAACGGTCAAAAACATTTTTTAATCACACCATGAATACAATCCAACTATGAGAATAGATTCATATAACTATTATACTTAGTTATTCTTATCCTTATAATCTCTTTTAATAGATAATATCGCTATTTATAAATAGCCAACGTCAAACAGATTCTTGAATAACAACACAATAAATACAGGCAACCGCTATAACATCCCTATATCACTCAAATAAAAAAGAGAGAATATATCAAATCAACACATTTGAACCGCGAACCGCCATTGTTTTTTATATGTCTAAAGCGCTGAAATCAAAAAGACACATCGAGCTTAGATTAACAATGAATACAGCCAATAGATATTATTATTTATCCAACAAAGATAAAATGAAAAAACCGGTCTACAGCCGGCCTTTTCATCCTGAAACAACTTAGAAAAATTTACATCACCTTTATTTTAAAATACCTGTCTCAACGATACGCCGTGCAATGATATCGTAACCCTTATCCTGAGGGTGAATTCCATCAGATACTTTCAGGGATGACTGATAGTCTGGATTATCTTTCAGTATCGGGGCCATAGGAATATACGGCACATGAAGAATTTCTGCCAGCTCCGCAAAATGCTCACTTAATACAATCAACTTTTCAGTAGCTGCTTCATCAGCAACACAAGTAGGCCCTACCCATGCTACTGGAAAGTTTAGTTGTTTTGCTTCTTCAATAATACGACGGGCTGCCAATAATTGATTATCCATCGGTACTCCTTGCAGAGTACCTGCTACACCAAAAGAAAAGACCAACACGTGATCGGCTTCTGGTTGTATGCGCTCAGTTACCTCACCTTTCCAGCGATTTTGCAAATGAATACATGCATCCCCTAGTTTTCCCAAGTTATAGCAGGCATTTACATCACCCAACTCACGACAAACACGGGCAGGCCAACCACCATACCAGCTGTCGGCCTTACCCAGAGTGATGGAATCACCTACAAAAAATATATTTCTCATTTTGCTGCCCTTATCAAAAATAAGCGACATTTTTCAATAATTAATGATGTCGTTTTATTAAATAGCTTTTTCCTGCCTTTACAGTAAAACCAGTAGGAAGTCATCAACTTAATACAACTGCTAACTTCCTACGGACACTCTGAAAAAAACAGACATAACCATTACATGACTTATATTAGCCAGTAACGGGCTACCCTTTCAGCTTATCTTTAAGAAGCTGGTTCACCATAACTGGGTTAGCTTTTCCCTTGGTTGCCTTCATGCATTGCCCGACAAAGAACCCCAGCATTTTAGGCTGTTTTTCAACCGGTGCTGACCGGTAATTTTCTACCTGTTTTATATTATTTGCCAGAATCTCATCAATCATGGATTCCAAGGCGCCTGTATCGGATACTTGCTTCAAGCCCTTCTGCTCAATGATTTCATCAGCGTTGCTGCCTTCACCATTCCACAATGCCTGAAACACCTGCTTGGCTATTTTCCCTGAAATAGTATTATCCTGCACTCGCGCGATCAATCCGCTCAGAGTTTCCGCTGAAAGAGGGCTTTTCCGGATGGATAATTCATTTTGATTCAGCTCCCGAGAAACTTCACCCATCACCCAGTTGGCAGCCAGCTTAGCATCTTTACAGTAGCCTACTACAGCCTCAAAATAATCGGCCAGAAAGCGATCGGCAGACAATAATTCAGCATCGTAATCGTTTAAACCAAGTGAATCCATAAAGCGAGCTTTTCGAGCATCCGGCTGCTCGGGCAGCAAATCTTTCAACTGTGTTAATAAGCTGTCGTCTATTACAATAGACAGCAGATCAGGGCAGGGAAAGTAACGATAGTCATTCGCTTCTTCCTTGCTGCGCATAGATCGTGAATCACCGGTAATACCATTAAACAGACGGGTTTCCTGTACAATTTTTCCACCGTCTTCCAAGACATCAATCTGTCGTTCAATTTCGCGTTTAATCGCTGCATCCATATAACGGAAAGAATTCAGATTCTTGGTTTCTGTTCGTGTACCCAGCGAATCGCCCGGATGACGAACGGAAATATTCACATCAAAACGCATGGATCCCTGAGACATTTCACCGTCACAGATATCCAGAGTCGTTACAATAGACAATAGCTTCTTGGCAAAAGCAACGGCTTCTTCTGCATTGCTCATATCCGGCTCAGTCACAATCTCAATTAATGGCGTTCCTGCGCGGTTCAGGTCAATTCCTGTCATACCCGGAATTTCATCATGGATACTTTTTCCGGCATCTTCCTCCAGATGAGCATGATGAATGCGCACCACTTTTTCGGTACCATCTTCCCGGCGGATAGTGACTTTTCCTGGGCCGACAATGGGCCGTTCCAGTTGCGTCGTCTGATAGCCTTTGGGTAAATCCGGATAAAAGTAATTCTTACGCTCAAAAGCGTTAACTTGATTAATTTTACCGTCAATAGCCAAACCAAACTGTATCGCTTTTTTTACTGCGCCATCATTCACCACCGGCAAGGTACCGGGTAAACCGATATCTACTGCACAGGCATGTGTATTAGGTTCAGCACCGAAGGCAGTGGATGAACCAGAAAATATTTTCGATTTTGTATTGAGCTGTACATGTATTTCCAGCCCGATAACAGCTTCCCACGTCATGCTGAATATCCTCAGTAATTCTGAACTAAATATCCTGTCACTGTCATCTAACCTAAAGTCAACGGCATTTGCTTATGCCAGTCAGTGACCTGCTGGAATTGGTGCGCTGCATTCAGCAACCGCTCTTCATCAAAGTGCTGACCAATCAACTGCAGCCCGACCGGACGATTTTCCACCAGCCCTACTGGAACAGACATAGCGGGTAACCCCGCCATATTGACAGAAATGGTATAGATATCAGATAAATACATCGCAATGGGGTCACTGTTTTTCTCACCGATATTAAACGCAGGCGTTGCCGCATTCGGTGCCATAATGACATCACATTCTTTAAAGGCATTCAGGAAATCGTCCTGAATCAAGCGACGGATTTTTTGAGCCTTTATGTAATAAGCATCGTAATATCCGCTGGAAAGCGCGTACGTTCCCACTAAAATACGACGTCTTACTTCTTCACCAAAACCTTCTGTACGGCTTCGTCGATACAGATCCTGGAGGTCTTCGGGATGATCACAACGATAGCCAAAATGGACACCGTCAAAACGTGCCAGATTAGAGGATGCTTCTGCCGGGGCAATGACATAATAAGAAGCAATGGCCAATTCACTGTTGGGTAAACTGACCTCTTTCACTTTTACCCCAAGTTTTTCGTATTCCGCAATAGCATCACGGATGCGCTGTTCCAAGTCACTGTTCAACCCCTTGGCAAAATATTCCTTCGGCAAACCGATGGTCAACCCTTCCAGGGAATCATTCAGCTTTTTGGTGTAATCCGGCACAGATTTATCAATACATGTAGAGTCTTTAGGATCAAACCCTGCAAAAACATTCAGCATCATGGCCACATCTTCAGCACTATGACCTATTGCTCCAGCCTGATCCAGGCTGGAAGCGTAGGCAATCATCCCATAACGGGAAGCCCTGCCATACGTTGGCTTGATGCCGGTAACACCACAATGAGAACTGGGCTGACGGATAGACCCTCCTGTATCAGAACCCATAGCTCCGGCCGCCAGATGTGCTGCAACTGCTGCGGCAGAGCCACCTGATGACCCGCCCGGAATAGCCTTGAGATCCCATGGATTTTTTGTGCTGCCAAAATAACTGGTCTCGGTGGAAGACCCCATGGCAAATTCATCCATGTTGGTTTTCCCCAACATGACGGCACCAGCACTTTCCAGTTTCCCTGTTACGGTGGATTCATAAGGAGCAACAAAGTTGCCCAGCATTTTTGAACCACAGGTGGTTAACACATCCTTTGTACAGAATACGTCTTTATAGGCTAATGGAATTCCCGTCAAGGCGCTGGCTTCTCCCCGTGCCCGACGCTCATCCGCAGCATGAGCCTGTTCCCTTGCTTTTTCTGCTGTAATGGTTATAAAACTGTTATATTTTTCATCCAGACGATGAATACGGTCCAGATATAATTCTGTCAGCTCAACACTGGAAATCACACCATCAGCCAGTGCCTGACTTTGTTCAGCGAGTGTTTTATCGTACATGAAATTCCCGACACACCTGTAAGAGCAATTATTCAATAACCCGTGGCACCAGGAACAAACCGTCCTGGACTGACGGCGCACACGCCAGCAACGTATCGCGCTTATCAGTTTCCGTCACATCATCCCTGCGCAGGCGTTGCACAGCATCAAGAGGATGGGACAACGGCGCAATATGGTCTGTATTTACCGCCTGCATGACACCGACTAATTCCAGAATCTGGCTGATCGTATCGGTAGTGGCAGCCACATCCTTATCATCAACAGTCAGCCTAGCTAATGTCGCTACTGACTGGATTGCAGATTTGTCTATAGACATGATCACTTTCACAAAAAGGGAAAAAGCTGTTTATCTTGATACAAGGAGAAAAAATTTCAACAGGCTGTCCGTCACGGCGGCGATAAAAACCCTTTTTACTGCTACAGTGGATAGGCAGAAACGGTATGTATAATGTTGCCTAAAATACACGAAACAGACAAAAAAGCAGCACCATTGAAATTTTATGCCGTGCATCGCACGATATATCAGGATAACATATTTATACTTAACCTACATTGCTGTTAATCTTTTGATTATATTAAACCGTAGTGCGGATAAATGAGCTGTTAGCACATATTAAAGTAAAGACAGCCTAAGTTGTTATACGTTTAACTCGGTTGGTTAAAAAGGCGCATTTCAGATGGCAGCAGGTGTATATATAAATTAACGCTATGCTGACTCTGGCTTTTATGCATATTAAGAGTTGGCAGCAGTTACAGATAGCCTTGACCCAAGGTATACCACAACATGTTGAAAAGGTTACGGGGACTGTTTTCCAGCGACCTGTCTATAGACCTGGGAACAGCCAATACATTGGTTTATGTCCGAGAAAAGGGCATTGTACTTAACGAACCATCGGTCGTTGCCATACGCAATCTGGGAGCCCAGAAAAGCGTGGTGGCGGTTGGCGCAGATGCGAAAAGAATGCTGGGGAGGACGCCCGGCAATATAACCGCTATCCGCCCCATGAAAGATGGAGTAATTGCAGATTTTGACGTATGTGAGCGCATGCTTCAGCACTTTATCAACAAAGTGCATGAAAACAGCTTTATACAACCCAGCCCACGGGTGTTGGTTTGCGTACCCTGCAAATCCACTAAGGTAGAAAAACGGGCTATTCGGGAATCCGTTCTTGGCGCTGGCGCCAGGGAAGTTTACCTGATTGAGGAGCCGATGGCTGCCGCTATAGGGGCTGGATTGCCTGTAGAAGAAGCCAGTGGTTCCATGGTCGTTGACATCGGTGGTGGCACAACTGAGATCGCTATCATTTCATTAAGTGGCGTAGTGTATTCTGAGTCTGTCCGTATTGGTGGAGACCGTTTTGATGACGCCATTGTGACTTATGTCAGAAGAAATTATGGCAGTTTGATCGGCGATGCCACTGCGGAACGGGTAAAACAGGAAATCGCCATTGCCTACCCCAGTGATGAACTGTTGGAAATCGATGTTCGAGGTCGAAATCTGGCTGAAGGTATTCCACGCAGTTTCACGCTTAATAGCAGTGAAGTGCTGGAGGCTCTTCAGGAATCTCTGACAGCCATCGTTCAAGCTGTTAAGAGTGCACTGGAACAATCTCCGCCAGAGCTAGCGTCAGATATAGCGGAAAGGGGGCTGGTATTAACCGGTGGAGGGGCATTACTAAAAGACCTGGACAAACTGATCAGCGAGGAAACCGGTTTACCGGTGTTGGTTGCCGAAGATCCTCTGACCTGCGTTGCCAGGGGTGGAGGACGTGCTATTGAGATGATGGATAAACACCGTATGGATCTTTTATCCACTGATTAGCCACTAAAAACTCAGCACTATTAAGGTACCGTGCTCGCTACTATGTCATCAGTTTTTCAGGTGCTTCGTCGTGCCTGTTATTATGGTTTAGTCAGAAAATTGCTGAAAGCATCTGCTTTTATGTTGCTTTCCAGCAATTTTTTTATCGATATAAGTATGCAAAACCTGTTGTGTATGGCTGTTTCAAATCAGAGAAAGGACTTATTACGGCAAACACAAAATCTTCGCTGGCTGCTTATCACATACAGGAGAACATCCCATTAAAACGATATTCAGCCAACGCCAGTCCTTAATAACGCGGTTTGTTGTACTCGCATTGCTATCATTGACCCTGCTGTTTATCGACTACCGAATGAATTTCCTTGACCCTGTTCGTGCCTGGTTGACGGTAACAGCAGCTCCTGTTCAGTGGCTCGCAGATATGCCTGGCCGCTTATGGGGATCAGCCTATGAAATAGTCTCCTCACGAAGCGTTCTTATCGAGGACAACGCAGAACTGCGGGCGAAAAATCTTATACTCCAGCAAAAAGTTCAAAAGTTAGCCTCATTAACGACTCAAAATACCCAACTGAAAGGGTTATTAAATGCTTCAGAAAAGTTCAGGGAAGATGTTCTGGTCGCTGAAATTATCGGCATCGATTCTGATCCGTTTTCGCATATTGTTACCATCAACAAAGGTTCCCTTGATGGCGTTTTTTCAGGTCAGGCAGTACTGGATGCCAACGGAGTCATGGGACAAGTCATTGAAGCATCTCCTGTAAGCAGTCGGATTACATTAGTCACGGATACCTCAACCCGAATTCCCGTCATAAACAACCGCACTAGCTATCGCGCATTGGCTACCGGAACAGGAACACCTGATCAGCTCCGGTTATTGCATATTCCTATTACAGCTGATTTCCAAAAGGATGACCTAATGATCACTTCTGGTCTTGGAGGTATATATCCTTACGGTTACCCGGTAGGCAAAATACAATCCATCACCCATGCTCCGGGAGAGGCCTTTGCTTCCATTACCATTCAACCGATTGCCCAGACCAAACGAAGCCGTCTGGTCATGCTGGTATTCCAAAACAAGATTAGTGAAGACCAGAATAGAGAACCTGCCGACAGCAGAAAGAAAGAAGGAGTCGACCCATGAGCATGCAACGCGCTAATGCCCACTGGGTGGTATGGATGTCCCTGCTGATTGCTTCGATTCTTGCTATAGTCCCGTTACCATCGGAATTATCCGTTGCCCGTCCAGCTTGGGCGGCACTGGTGGTTATTTATTGGGTTCTGGCTTTACCTGAACGATTTGGAATGATTTTTTCGTTTGTTGCAGGCATCATTCTGGATATCTTAACCAGCACACCTTTTGGCTTGCACAGCCTGGCACTCATCAGTATTACCGCCATCGTGCTTAGCCTGCAGCGACGCTTACGCATTTTCCCCTGGTTTCAGCAAATTTGTACCGTTCTGCTTATCATGATCTGTTACCAGCTAATTATCCTTTGGGGCCGCAGTGCCGTAGGACACGCCATACCATCGCTATGGCAGCTGCTACCCGCCATCACCAGTGCGTTGTTATGGCCGTTCATCGCTCATATATTACGGTTCGTCCGCTGCACATGCCGGGTTGTCTAAATTGTTATATTTATAATGCCATGATCTATCTCGCTTCACAGTCGCCACGTCGTCGATCACTATTGAAACAAGCAGGTATTGCTTTCACAATCATCCCGGGAGCCGTAAATGAAATACCTATGACTCACGAATCTGCAAAGGAATACGTGAATCGCATGTCCAGAGAAAAAGCCATTAACGGTTGGGAATCCGTAAAAACAAAAAACTTGCCATATTATCCACTGCTTGCTGCTGATACCATAGTTACATTACATGGCTCAATCATGGGGAAACCTGGTAATGAAGAACAAGCACGTAAAATGCTGAAAACACTCAGCGGACAAGATCATCAGGTTATGACAGCCATCACGATCACTAACGGGACACAAACCCGAAGCATTCAGGTGACCTCGTTGGTCAAAATGGCTGCACTGACTGAAAATGAAATCAGTGCCTACCTTCAGACTCAGGAATCTTTTGATAAGGCAGGGGCCTATGCCATCCAAGGAAAAGGAGCCTTATTAATCGAATCCATTGAAGGCAGTTACAGCAATATTGTTGGACTACCCTTACGGGAAACAGCCCAATTGCTATCTGCCTTCAGTTAATATTCCAGAACACAAGATATAATATAAGTTTACCAAGCACATGAACGGAACAGCTACAGGAACAAAAAAAGAGTAGCAGGAAGCTGTATTAATACGATAGTCCACCAACATTGAAAAAGAAGTATAGGGAAAGGGGATGAGTGAAGAAATTCTGATGAATATCACGCCAATGGAATGCCGCGTTGCTTTGGTTGAAAATGGGGTACTTCAGGAAATTTATATTGAGCGCACCTGCAACCGTGGAATTGTAGGCAATATCTATAAAGGCAAGGTAGTTCGGGTATTACCCGGTATGCAAGCGGCTTTTGTTGATATTGGCCTGGAAAGGGCGGCATTCATTCATGTCAGCGAGATTGCCCCCCGAACTGAAAAGGCTGATCAGGATGCCTCACTCCCTTCTATCAACAGTCTGATTCATCAAGGACAGACACTGATTGTCCAAGTGACTAAGGATCCACTGGGAACCAAAGGTGCACGTCTCACCACCCATATTTCTATTCCCGCCCGCTATCTGGTTCTTATGTCAGGATCTGATCATGTAGGCATTTCATTGCGCATTGAAGATATAGCGGAACGAGATCGCCTTAAAGCCTTGGTAGAGATGGAGATGCAGGATACAGAATTGTCCGGTAATGGCGGTTTTATTTTACGAACGGCAGCAGAAGGTGTGGGCGAAGGCGAGATTCGGGCAGACATTCGTTTTCTCAGACGCCTATGGACAAGTATTGAGGAAACCATAAAACATGCCGAGGCTCCCTGTGCAGTTTATGAAGATCTTCCTCTGTATCTGCGTACCCTTCGGGATCTGGTGGATCCTGATATTGAGAAAATACGGGTCGATTCCCGGGAAACCAGCCATAAAGTATCCAAGTTTATTCGCAAACTGGTTCCGCAACTGGATGGGCGTGTTGAGTATTATTGCGGAGAAAGACCTGTTTTTGACCTGTTTGGCGTAGAAGATGAAATCAACAAGGCTCTGAGCCGAAAAGTCCAGTTAAAGTCTGGTGGCTATCTGATTATTGACCAGACCGAAGCCATGACCACCATTGATGTGAATACCGGAGCATACGTAGGGCATCGTAACCTGGAAGAAACCATATTCAAAACCAATCTGGAAGCTTCTGTGGTAATTGCACGCCAGCTGCGACTTCGTAATCTTGGTGGCATCATCATTGTTGATTTTATTGATATGGAATCCACAGAACACCAGCGTCAGGTTCTACGGACGTTTGAAAAATGTCTGGAAAAAGACTACGCCAAAACCAATATTACCGGTGTCAGTGAACTGGGTCTGGTGGAAATGACTCGCAAGAGAACCCGTGAATCACTGGAAAACCTGTTATGTGAGTCCTGTCCTACCTGTCATGCCCGGGGCATGTTAAAAACAGCGGAAACCGTCTGCTATGAGATTTTTCGTGAGATCATGCGGGCGGCCCGAGCTTACGACAGCGACAGTTATCTGGTGCTGGCATCAGAATCTATCGTTGACCGGCTACTGGATGAAGAAGCGGGCAGTGTGGCAGAGCTGGAAGGCTTTATTAAAAAGTCCATACGTTTTCAGGTAGAACCTATTTATACGCAGGAACAGTTTGACGTTGTGCTTTCATAAACCGAGCTTACCTAAAAAGGGCTTTCGTCAATTGAGCTTTCTTAAGCCATGCCCACTTAAGGAGTTTGCATCCGAGATGATCACAACTGGTGTTGTTACTGCTTGTCCTCTCAGGAGTAGAAGAGTCTGAATGAGCAAACTAAATAGACTGTTCCAATGGATCTGGCGCATCACCCTGTCCTGCCTGCTACTCTTTGCTATTGCTCTTGCAGGATTACGGCTGTCTGTTATTTATTTGCCGTCATTACAACCGCACATCATTGAATACTTCAACAACAAACTCAACGCCGACCTGTCTATCGAACAGCTTGAAAGTTCCTGGAACCAGGGACGCCCCCTGATTACCCTGAACCATCTCCGGTTACAGGGTAGCCAGTCATCACAACCTGCTGTCACCATTCAGAAGCTTAACGTTCAATTTGACCTCAAAGCCAGCCTGCTGCACCAGTCTTTGGTCTTCAATACAGTTGATGCCAACGGCATTGTATTCAATGTGATCCTGAACAACGAGCCCGTTACGGAGTGGATGCTGGAAGGCATCCCCGTTATCCGAAAGAAACCAGGAAACCGGTCGTCTGGTTTTATCGATCGACTGATAACATGGTTAAATATTCAGGGGGACATCAATCTTAATGTCATCCAGATAAACATTTCACAGGCTGATAACCCGCCTTCTCGTCTTGAAAACATAACATTTCAGTTGAAAAATACTGGAAATATTAAACAGTTCAAGGCTTATCTTGCTCAACCCCAAGGATTTATTTCCACTCAGGCCCAAGGCATAAAAGACGACAAAAACAACATAAAGTGGCAGGGAGTCACTCAGGCGAGCCATTTTATTTTTGACTATTTCCAAAATTTTTCGAGCCAATACACCACGCCTGTCAACCAGGTTCATGTCAATCTGGACACAGAGTGGGAGTATGATCAATCTGCCATGAGCATCAACGGGGAAGTGGATATTCCTTCAGCCAGTTACCTCAAAAACAACGGGACTCAGTCTTTCTTATCCGGAAGCACGTGGTTCCTGTTAAAAAAACAGCCTCAGGATGGCTGGAAGGCATGGCTTGATAATACCGAGATAAAAACCTCTTCTGCTACTGCATCATTTAATCGTCTTTATCTTCAAAGTGAAACGGATAAAACGGGAAAATCTTTTGCCATTGCCACCGACACCATTGAGCTGTCGCCACTGAAACAATTGCTTCTGGATGTTGATCTGTTACCGGCTTTACCTACTGAATTATTATCCACGTTAAATCCATCCGGTTCACTGCACAAGCTAGCATTCAAGCTCTCCCCCCGGAGCAATTCAAACAGCAGCCTGATTCCTTATCAGATGGCGGCGTCACTGGATGACGTATCTATTGATGCCTACCGTGGAGCGCCTTCTGCTGAACATATCAACGGCACTGTTCGTATGAATGAACGGGAAGGCTATCTGGACGTAAACAGTACAGACTTTTCATTAGGTCTGACAAAAATCTTCCGAAATAAATGGCAGTTTACCCAAGCTGACATGCGACTTTACTGGCGTATACATGACCATATTTATGAATTGCGCAGTGATAATATCCGGCTCAAAAACTCACAGGAGAATCTCGCAGGAAAACTGCATCTGGATATTCCCTTGCAAGGCAAAGACCCTATATGGATGGAGCTGACCGTTGGAATGTCACAGGGAAGCGTTACATCCACATCCCAGTATTTGCCCGCACGCAATAGTAGTATGTCGCCCGCATTGGTGAAGTGGCTGGATAACGCTATGATCAGTGGTGACATAAAAGAGGGAGGATTCCTGTTTAACGGCCCCCTAAGGCCGGAACCTGGTCGATGGGGGCTGTTTTTTTCCATCAACAATACCAGACTCCATTATGCTGATGACTGGCCTGATGCAAAGAAACTGGATGCAGAAGTTATCATCAATAACAACAAAGTGGCTATTCAAGCCTCCCGGGGTACGATCCTTGATAATACGATCGAACAACTGTCTGCTACCGTCCCCCTGTCAGACCCGGTTGTACTGCATATAACAAGCCAGCTATCCAGCAGCAACGACGCTGTATCAAAGCTGCTTAATGAGACACCTCTCAACAATGCGCTGAACAATGCACCGAAAAGCTGGCGGATCAACGGTGACTTTTCGACCCGGTTACGTCTGGATATTCCTTTAGATAAACCAGAGAATACTCAGGTTAAATCATTGTCCACAACGACCAACAGTGAATTTTCATTACCAGATTATAAAATAAAGCTTTCGGACATCCACGGAACCTTCGCCTTTAATACACGTTCTGGCTTTTCTTCTGAGGCTTTCTCTGCGTCCCTATTTGAACAGCCGGTTCACGGAAATATCAGCACTATCGATACAAAAGAACAAAAAACCACGACTATTTCATGGAAAAGCATAGCGGAAATGGCACAATTACAACAATGGAGCGGATTATCCTGGCTGGATAACCTCAGAGGGAAAACAGGTTATCAGGGAAAAATCACCATCAATGGAGAGCGTGCTCCCTTCACCTTGAAAATAAACAGCCAACTTGACGGCATCAGTAGCACTTTTCCGGACTTGTTCTATAAAAAAGACAAAACCTCTGAACTACCTTTTTCTTTAACCTTTCAGGATGGGGAGGAAACCCGAAAACTCACCCTTGCACTACAAAACCGGATAAAAGGAGCTGTACTGCTGGATGATACCAATACGCTGGAAGGAGCCGCATTACTATTAGGAAATAAAAGCACCCACACTAGCACGGACCTTCCTGCCGTTTTGCCCGAAAGAATAAGAATAGCCGGAGAACTGTCATCACTTAATATCAGTGACTGGAAAACACTGATAGAAAAACAACGCCCCAAAGGAAAAAGCATTCCTTTTTCCTTGTCCATGATAAGGATCGACAAACTAAAAATAGAACAGATTATTTACGACACAATGAAGTGGACGGATACCACTTTATCATTGCAATCCACTGACAAAACGACAACTCTCACAGTCGATAATCCTCAAATCGCCGGAACATTACAAGGAACACAAGAGCACAAAAAACCTTATATCGTAAACATTAAACGACTTCATATACCCGATACATGGCTACAGACTGATAGAACAGATCAAAAAGACAGCTGGTTGAGCTCACTGGATCTTTCCACTATTCCCGAAGCCGATATCACTATAGATTCTCTGAAAACAGGAAAGAATGATAAAGGCGCCACTTCCTTTACTGTCCGACAGTCTGAACAGGGTATTATTATTAATGATATCTATAGTCAGCTGGCAGGCATGTCGTTAACAGGCTCCATGAAATGGCAGCAAAAAAAACCTGCCATACTAAAGCCCTCCCCTCAATTCATAACCTATTTCAGCGGGTCACTAACAGGCAAGCATATCGACAAACTGCAGGAATCCATGGATATTCCTACCTTCCTGCAGGCAGAAAAGAGCCGGATAGATATGACAATTGAATGGCCATCCTCACCTTTGGATCTAGATTTTCAGCAATTAAAAGGGTCCATGGAACTAAACATTAAGAAAGGCCTGTTGAAAAAGCTTGAAGGAGGATCCGGTGCGCTGAAACTCTTTGGAATTCTGAATACAGACTCTCTGATACGTCGCTTAAAGTTGGACTTTTCCGATTTATACGAATCCGGAATCAGTTTTGACGAGATATCTGGACAACTGGATTTTTCAAATGGCCTTGTATCTATTAATGAGCCTATAGAAATCAAGGGGCCTTCATCAGATTTCGCTCTAAGCGGCATCATTGATGCTAAAAAGGAAACCATCAATGCCAACATGATTGTAACCATTCCTTTATCATCTAATTTACCTATTTTAAGTGTACTCTTGGGCACCGCACCACAAGTGGCAGGTATCATTTATATTGCTGATAAACTGGTCGGAAAGCAGGTGGATAAACTGGCTAGTGTTCGTTATAAAATTTCAGGGACATTCGACGATCCCGAGGTCAACATCGATAAATTATTTACCAATCAACTGAAAAGCCCTGATAAAAACAAAGATAAAAAGAAAAAAAATGCTCCATCTCCAAAAACCGTACCTCAGAGGAAACCCCGGTAGGAAACGGAATCAGACATACTCTCAACGAACCATTTGTAATTTTTCTGAAGTCGAGGGCTGAAACCAGTTCAACTGGCTGTGGAGTTTCACAACATTTCCAATAATAATCAGCGAGGGTGGCTTAATCATTGATTGACGTGCAATACCCACAATAGTATCCAAAGTACCTATAACCGTTGCCTGACACGATGTTGTACCTTTATGAATCACAGCAACAGGTGTTTTTTCCGGATAGCCATTTTTTATAAGGTTTTCACAAATAACCGGAAGATTCCTGACGCCCATATAGAAAACCAATGTCTGCTGATGACAGACCATTTCATCCCAGCACAGATTCATGACATTATCTTTGCAATGCCCTGTCACAAAACGCACAGACTGAGCATAATCCCGATGGGTCAGAGGAATGCCTGCATAACTGGCACAACCCGAAGCCGCTGTAATCCCCGGCACCACCTGAAATGAAATTCCTTCTTTCGCTAGTTCTTCCAGTTCTTCTCCACCCCTGCCAAAAATAAAAGGGTCCCCCCCTTTCAGTCGAATAACTTTCTTACCGGTTTTAGCCAGCTCGACCATCATGCAGTTAATACGCTCCTGAGAAAAAACATGCTGGCAACTTTTTTTCCCTACATAAATAAAATCAGCATCTCGTCGGCATAAATCCACAATATCATCCGATACCAGGTGGTCATATAACACGACATCTGCTTTCTGCATCAGGCGTAATGCCTTAAACGTCAACAAATCAGGATCACCTGGTCCGGCTCCTATCAGATACACCTCCCCACATGATGAGTAATCTTTACCATCCAATTTTTGACGTAATAATTGCTCAGCAATACGTGTATTACCTTCCATGGCATATTCGGCAATATCCCTATCAAAAACATCCTCCCAAAAACGACGACGCTCCAACAATGATTCAAGCTTCATTTTAACTGTATTACGAAAACGAGCTGCCAGCTCAGCCAGTTTTCCTATACCGTGAGGCAATAACGCCTCTATCTGAGCCCGTATTTTTCTTACCAGTACCGGAGCTGAGCCCCCACTGGAAACAGCCACCACTATCGGCGAACGATCAATAATCGATGGCATGATAACCGAGCAGAGAGATGGCTGATCCACAACATTAACGGGGATCTGTCGACGGGATGCAAAATAAGCAACTTTCCGGTTGGTTTCCTGATTATCGGTAGCCGCAATGACCAGAACGACGCCATCGAGGTCTTTTTCTAAAAATTCCCGCTGACAAGTACATGCTGTCGTATCCTCAAGAATACGCTGCATATCTTCGGAAATATCCGGTGAAACCAGCCTGATTATTCCTCCTGCTTTTAACAACAGGCGGGCTTTTCGACAGGCAACATGCCCTCCACCCACTAGCAAGCAGGTACGCGATTTTATCGTATGAAAAAGAGGAAGGTATTCCACGGAGCAACCACTTCAGTAACGCTGAATATTCTGGTTAGTGCTTTATTTATAAGCAGCCTTTATAAACAGCAGCGATAAATTGAACAAATTGACAATGCTTGAAGGTGTAACAAAATCATCTACCACAGAATTTTGTACTATTCCCAAAATCCTGTGGTATTAACAGGCTAATGCCCGGATGCAATTAAACCAGCGCTTTTCACATGCATATTTGCAGCGTATTCATTTTCAAGCCAATACATACGATCCGCTAACATAGCTTCAGGATTGAGCTCTAAATCCTTCAACGCCCATTTCTTAAATTCATGGTATCCACTTTTATCAATAAGGTGTCCCATATGAAGATAACGAGGGGAGCCATCCAGCACATACTCAGAGAATTTCCAGATATTCTTGATGACACCGACTAATACATCTTCCGTAACCCAGTTCAGGAAAATTTTCCCTATGCGAGGCGTCATTTTAGAAGTCCGCCCACCCAGTTTCACCATATACAGTTTTTTAGGGCTTCGATGCCATGCTAACGTCGGACAAACTGTTGCACACTCACCACAACCAATACATTTTGTGCTTTCTTTCACTACTTTAAACTGATCCATATGCAGGCAGTTCACAGCATGCTGCTGGCAAAGCTCCACACATTTCTCACAAGCAATACACCGGTTACGGTCATACTCCATATCGGCTACACCAAAAATCCCGATATCCGCAACATTTGCCTTAGCACAATCCTGAGGGCAACCAGCAATAACAATTTTTATATGGTAAGCCTGAGGATAAATAAGTTTTTCCAGACGCTGGGCTAACCCGGTTGTATCAACATTTCCTTTTACGCAGATTCGATTACCCTGACAAGCAACCGTATTACGCCCACCGAGTGTTGCATAACCTGCTTCAGAATCCTGCTCGATACCACAAGTATCAATAGTCATTTCCTGAATAAAGGGCGCTATCATCTTATTGGCTTTATCCACATTTTCATAGCGGATGCCAGGAATCGCCAATTTCTGGCGAGTCGTCAAATGTATCGTACCATTGCCGTATTTCTGAGCCACATCGCGAGCAATATCCAGCAAATGGGCAGGCATAACCCCACCCGGAATTCTCAAGCTAAGCATTGCTTCACCGCGGACTTTAGAAAACCGGTACTCATTCTTTGCCCGTAATTTAGCAATATCCACATCTAATAATGGCATACTATTTCTCCCTCATTAATCCACAAGATGCTTAGCCTGGTCATAACGGAAAACAGGACCATCAATGCAAATGTAAGTATTTCCTACACGACAGTGGCCGCATTTTCCCACAGCACATGCCATACGCCGTTCATGGGAAACCCAGATACGATCTTCACGGGCCCCCAGATCTAACAGCCCTTTAACGGTAAAGTGGATCATCATGGGAGGGCCTACTATAACATAATGATGATTTTCCGGTTCCTCGTAATTAAGCTGGTCAAGATACGCAGTAACCAGCCCTACGTTCTCACCTTGCTCAGGATCGCCATCATCCAGAGTGACAATGGTATTAAATTTTTGCTTCCATATTTCAATATCATCATGAAACAAAATCATGTCACGATTTCTGAACCCTACAATAACATCCATATTCTGAATGCAGTCCGGGTTACGCATAAAATAATTCACCACAGAACGAGCCGGTGCCACACCTGTTCCCCCGGCAATCACAGTGAGATTTTTACCAACAAATTCTTCCTTAACCGGATAGCCATTTCCCATGGGCCCCCTCAGAAAAATAGTATCTCCTTCATCCAGCTCAAACAGTCTGCTGGTAACTCGCCCCACATTACGGATAACCAGTTCTATCCATCCTTCACCAAAATCAGATATTGAAATAGGGCATTCACCTACCAGAGGTAATGACACTTCAACAAACTTGTCAAAACCTCCCTCAAAATCTACCGGTATGCGAAAAGCCCATTCCATCAATGTATGGCGGATAATCTTCTCAATTCGATAAGGCTGAGGCACATACAGGTTTTTTACAGCGGCAACAGCTTCCGGAGATTCCATCGGATCATAGCTGTATACAGAATTATCCATGATTGACCTCTTTAATAGCATTTGTTGCTTTCTGAATCATTCCGGCAAATGAAATATATTGAGGGCAACGGTCATCACAGCGGCCACAACCCACGCACATGTTCTCGCCAAATCTTTCACGGTGATCAACCACTTTATGCAAAAGACGATAACGCAGACGTTCCCCTTTTCGTTGGCGATAAGAGTGCCCCCCCGCCATATCAGAAAAATGAGGGACAATGCAGGATGCCCACACACGCTGGCGCTCTCCCACTCTCGAATTTTCGTTATAGGTCACGTCATTGACATTATGGCAACTGCAGGTTGGGCAAGAGGTCGTACAACGCCCACACTCTATACAACGATGATCGTATTCATCCCACATAGGATGGTCTATCAACCGATGACGAATTTCCTCGTTACTCAGCCCCGTACTTTCCGGCAAATCGATAGTAAACTGGTTCTCTCTGATAAACTCCGGTTCAAAATTATTTTCCTGAGCGTCAGGTAAAAAAGCACTCAGTAATTTGCTGTCTTTTACTAACAAAGATGCGCCTTCATGATCAAATCGAAACGCAATGTCATAGCTTTGCGTGACATTAGTTCCCATCGTTACACAAAAGCAGTTTTCCCACCCCTCCTTACACTCAAACATGGCAAACTTGACTTTATCTCTCAATCTCTTATAAAAATAATCAGCGTTGTTGCCATTACGAAGAAACATATCATCTAAACGCTGCATACCATGAATATCACAAGGACGGAGAAATAAAAGTATTTTTCTGTCATCGACCGTAGATGCAATAATCCGGTCTTCATTAAAGTGAAATAAAGTTTGTGTAATAGGATTAATGACCTCATTAGGAGAAAAATGTGACTTTTCTTCCCAAATAATCTCATTAACTTTCTTAACTTCACCATACTGAATATTATCCGTATCGGAAAAGCGACCACCAGCCTTGATTCGAACAGGTGCAAATATCCTGTATGTCTGGCTCAAGCGGTCAAAAGCAGCATTTATGCCTGTATTATCAAGATACAGTCCCATAACCCGACTGACCTCTTTGTATAGTTAAGTAGAATGATTGACTCTGTTACTCAGGCATTAAGAAAAGCAATACCTACCAGAAGACATGAAAAAATCTCAAAAAAAGTACGACATCTGATGTCAAAAATCTATACGGAAAAATAATAAATATATTTTTTCTTTTTAAACCAAATGTATTTTACAAATAAAAAAACCAAAAGAGCAAATCAATAGT
>NSIT01000039.1_pt1 | contig 22252 bp, 11 predicted proteins | sample 1450681 | NCBI WGS metagenome assembly NSIT01 (sample SAMN07455404, study PRJNA386592) | invertebrate metagenome | isolation source: Endozoicomonas-like sequences binned from scallop gill tissue | host: Pecten maximus | place: United Kingdom: Lyme Bay MPA | collected 2013-06-01
AGACCGGAAACAAGGATATGGATTGGGTGTTATACAAATACCGCTATCTGGTTGAGAATATATTTGCCAGAATTAAGCACTTTCGAGCCGTAGCGACAGGGTATGACAAACTAAAGCGTAACTATGCGAGTATCGTCGCTATGGCATGCTGTATCATTTGGCTGTCCATGTAAAAACCTCAACAGCCCCTAGAAACCCCCAGTGTTTTGTCAATCTGCTAAGGGCTTCTTCATATGACTTTGTTCAGAACTGCTCAGGACTCAGGGCAAATAATTCCTGTGTTCCTGATTCAGCGGATTCGGCCAGTGCATAAAGTCTGGGAAGCAACCGGTTATAAAAATAGCGGGCTGTACTCAGCTTACTGCTGTAGAAATCGGTATTGTCCGTTTTTTCTGCCAGCCGGTCAGAAGCGGTCACTGACATTTTTGCCCACATCCAGGCGTACAGCATATAACCCATGGCGTGCAGGTATTCTACGCAGGCGCTATTCGCTGTATTAGGGTCATTGTCCTGTTGAATCATCAGATTTTGGGTCAAAGCTTCAATGCGGTTGACGGCCTTTTCCAGAGATTCTGCAAATTCGCTGGTATGATTCTTGTGAATGAAATCACGGATTTCAAGAATCTGTGAGTGAAGGGTTTCCCCGCGATCTCTGAAGACTTTTCGTTCCAGAAGATCTATAGCCTGAATGCCGTTCGTGCCTTCATAAATTTGGGTAATACGGGCATCCCGAACCAGTTGTTCCTGTCCCCACTCCCGAACATAGCCGTGTCCACCAAAAACTTGCTGGCCTGTGATACAGGTATCGAGCCCTGTATCCGTTAGAAAGGCTTTGGCGATGGGGGTCAGTAAAGCAGTTTTTGCGGCGGCCGTCTGTTTTTCCTGGGCAGAATCGCTGAATTCCATTTTATCCAGTTCAAGGGCAAGATAAACAGCCAGAGCCCTTCCTGCTTCATTCATGGCTTTCATGGTTATCAGCATGCGGCGTACGTCACCATGCACTATTAGCGGGTCGGCATTTTTATCCGCTTCTGTTAGTCCGGTTGCCGATCTCCCCTGAAAACGTTCCAGTGCATAATTTCGTGCATTTTGATAGGAGCGTTCTGCACAGGCAAGTCCCTGAAGTCCTACGAAAAGTCGTTCAGAGTTCATCATAGTGAACATACAGGCTAAGCCTTTGTTCACTTCGCCAATAAGATAGCCTTCTGCATCATCAAAATGCATCACGCAGGTAGCAGAAGCTTTTATGCCCATTTTCCGTTCAATGGAACCACAGGTAACGCCATTGGATTCTGTTGTTGCTGCTCCTTCAGCATCTACTTTGTATTTTGGGATCAGGAACATGGATATACCCCGGGTGCCTTCCGGTGCATCGGGTAATTTAGCCAGGACCAGATGGATGATATTTTCTGTCAGGTCGTGCTCACCGCCTGTAATAAAGATCTTAGTGCCATTAATGCGATAAGTGCTGTTGTCTGAAGGTGTAGCTCGCGTTTTTATGATGCCCAGGTCAGAGCCAGCATGGGATTCAGTCAGACACATGGTGCCGGAAAATTCTCCGCTGTAAAGCCTTGGCAGAAAACGGGACTTGATAAAATCATCGGCATGGGAATGAATGGCAAGGCTGGCACCTGTGGTTAATCCCGAATACAGGGCAAACGATAAATCGGCTGAGTTAAAAATTTCGTTCAGGGGAATATCCAGGGTACAGGGCATCCCCATGCCTCCATAAAGGGAGTTTCCAGCCAGTCCGATCCAGCCGCCCGATGCAAACTCCCTGAAAGCCTTTTTATATCCTGTGGGCGTTGAGACCTGTCCCTCCTGCCAGTGGCAGCCCTGTTCATCTCCTTCCCGGCTTAGGGGAGCGATGTTTTTTTCTGCCAGTTTGGCTCCTTCCTCTAAAATGGCGTCGGCGGTTTCGCGGTCAACGATATCTTGAGTATGTTGCCATTGTTGCCAATATCGGTGGCTGTGGAAAACGTCAAAAAGAACAAATCGTATATCCTGCAATGGCGCTTTGTATTCAGTCATACTGACGACTCCGGATTAAACCTGTTTTTTGATGTTATGAGGCTATTTTACTGAGGAAGGTATAAAAATACAGGTTTAAAAATGTAATCTCCGGCAGTGCTTACAATATAATGAGAAGAGGGTCTCGGTTTTCAATTAAAATTTATAAAAAAAACCTGCGGTTATTATGATACCTGCCCAAGAAAATTCCATCCCGACATTTTTGTAGGAAATATCGGTGATGATCTGCACTAAGGGAAAAAAAGGCGTATCAAATAGGCGAAGCGATTGCTTATAGCCGTACATCATACCGACCCGATAGCCGAGCTCAATATCAAGGTTTTTGTATTGGCTGTCAGAAAATGTGCGCTGGAGACCCAAGGTATAAGTGCGGTCTCCGTGGCTGTTGCGAAAGCTGCCTCCATAGATACCTTTGTAGGAAACACCAAACAGCTCATTATTAGCTGTGTAGTTATCCGATCGCTCTAGACTTTCAAAGTGGAATGTCCACATACCCAAATAGAGATGATCTTTTGAGGGAGAGCCCCACAACGAATACAGCCAATCTTGATTTTGCACAGTGGTTTCATTATTGGAATCCGTAAAGGAACAGGTCAGTTCTGACGAATAATTCATTTCCTTTTTTTCTATGGAGCGTTTCTCAGATTTATGACTCTGTTGATTAAACTGTGGTTTGGATGAAGGAGCATCATTACTTATGCAGACAGTAGGAATCAAGTAATGGATAACAAATAAGAAACAGTATGTAATGACGCCTTTCCCATTATTATTTATTTTTCTCATTGGGTTATCCTAGGTTGCTCTCCGTCACACAACGTTTGTTATATAAGCGATTCACATCAAACTATATGGTTTATAGTTCATGAATGACTAATGAGCAAAAAAACAGAGCTAATCTTCTAAAGATGAAAAGATGAAAAGATGAAGGGTAAAGAAAATAGGCAGTTTAGAAAGCATGACTGGGATTAAAAGTATAAAGGCTGCTTGTTTTGCAGCCTTATGGGAGTACGGATATTAAGCAGAGGCAAGCTGTTCACTACTGAGAGAGAGCAGGTTGTCGGCTCCGGAGGCTATACAGGCTTTGTGGGTCTTGGTTCGTGGCAAGATACGCTGGTAATAGAAGCTTGCGGTTTGAATCTTTGATTGATAAAAGTCTTCTTCTGTTGTTCCTTCTGCCAGTTTCTCGTGGGCTGTTCGTGCCATGTCTGCCCAGAAATAGGCTAAACAGGTATAACCGGCATACATCAGGTAATCAAACGCAGCGGCCCCTACTTCATCGCGGTTTTTCATGGCTTTCATGCCGATTCCCAGAGTCACTTCTCCCCATTCCTTATTTAGGGAAGCTAATGGCTTGATGAATTCTGCCATATCTGGATTGTCTTCATGGGCTTTGCAGAATTTATGAATCTCCTTGGTAAACAGTTTCAGTGATTCTCCTTGGTTTAATAGAATTTTTCTTCCCAGTAAATCCAGGGCTTGAACACCGGTAGTCCCTTCATAAAGTGTGGAGATGCGGCTGTCCCTTACATTTTGTTCCATGCCCCATTCACGGATGTATCCGTGCCCGCCAAAACATTGCAACCCCAGGTTAGCCGATTCAAAACCGGTTTCTGTCATGAAGGCTTTTACAATAGGCGTCAGTAGTCCCAGTAACATGTCTGCCTGTTTCCGGGTTTCTTCCTCAGTTGCATGCTGTGCCAGATCCACTTGTTTTGCCGTGTAATACACCATAGCCCGGTTGCCTTCGGCAAAGGCTTTTGCCGTTAGTAGCATGCGTCGGACATCGGGATGAACAATAATGGGATCTGCAGTTGTTTCTGGTTGTTTAATGCCAGAGAGCGAACGCCCCTGAGTTCGGTCAAGGCTGTATTTCAGTGCATTCTGAAAAGCAATTTCCGCATGGGCTAGTCCCTGGAGTCCTGTGCCAAGCCGCGCTACATTCATAAAGGTGAACATGCAGTTCAGTCCTTTATTAGGCGGACCAATCAGAAAACCAGTGGCTCCGTCAAAATTCATGACGCAGGTTGAGTTGCCGTGAATGCCCATTTTCTCTTCAATGGATCCGCAGGACAGATGGTTCTTTTCCCCTGCCTCACCGCTGGAATCCGGTAAAAACTTCGGGACAATAAACAGGGATATACCCTTAGTTCCTTCGGGGGCATCTGGTAAGCGGGCAAGAACAATATGAACAATATTGTCACTCATATCATGTTCGCCGGAAGAAATATAAATTTTAGTTCCGGAAATTTTGTAAGAGCCGTCATCCTGTGGGTCTGCTTTGGTGCGGAGCATCCCTAAATCAGTGCCACAATGCGGTTCTGTCAGGCACATGGTGCCGGTCCACTGGCCTGAAACCAGTTGGGTAAGATAAGTGTGTTTCTGTTCTTCAGAGCCGTGAATTTCAAGGGTGCTCATGGCACCATGGCTCAGACCGGGATACATAGCCCAAGCCCAATTGGCTTCTCCCATCAATTCGCTGAGCACAAGCCCCAGAGAGTGGGGAAGGCCTTGTCCTCCATAGCTGGTGTTACTGGAAAGAGAAGGCCATCCTCCTTCTATAAATTGCTGATAGGCTTGCTTAAAGCCTTCGGGAGTTTTTACTTCCCCATCATTGAATTGACAGCCTTGCTGGTCTCCTGATTGATTGATGGGAGCCAGAACCTGCTCACAAAATTTTGCGGCTTCTTCCAGAATAGCATCCACCATATCAGGCGTTGCTTCATCGGCACCGGGAAGTGTTGCATAGTGACCGGGATAGTCCAACAGTTCATTGCGCACAAAGCGAATGTCCCGTAAAGGAGCTTTGTAGTCTGCCATAACGTTACCTCATGTTATTGTCGTTTATTGGTAACGGGAATTCCGTAACTGTGTTTTATTCTGAATGATCTAAAAAATAAAACAAGCGTTTTAAACTGGTGTTTTGTATTGGTTTGAATGCGTATTAAACAGAATTTTCTGAAAAAAAGATGCTGAGTTGACTATATTGTTAAGACTTCATTGTGATGCTCTAAGCCTGACTGGGGCTCTTATGCTGATCAGATATCTGTTAGTGTTATTGAAAGTGGCAGCGGTTAACTGGTCAGAGTTATTGACGGCATCAATAATATTTGCAAATCATCGGAGAGAAGACTGGCAGAAATGGCGTTATCTTGCCATGACCTTGGATGGTAGTGGTAATGATAGCCTGTTATATGACTTACCAGAAAAAGAATTTAGTTTTTTACGGGATGAAGAGTTTGATAACAATCATGATCGCTTTTTAAGGGTGATGTTAAAAAGCCATTCAGAAACGGATAAAGATTTAATGAGTATTCTGGTCGATATTATTTTTATGAAAAATAATGACGCCCTTGGGCGGCAAGAAAATATTCTGGAGTTTTATGAACTGTTAGTTTACGCGTTAAAAAAGGAGGGAGAAGGGAAAAATAATTAAGGGGATTTAGTCGTTGAATGTAAAATAGAGAAGTCATTAATGGAATTGTTATGAGGTGTTATGAACAGTTGACGTATTAAAAGAATATTAAGATGAATTTGACTGAAATTTTTGGTGTGTGTGATGTGAATAGGTTAATGCTGAAGCAGGTACGTGGTTATTGTTTATATCTGTTGGTTATTTTCTTTATTCTTGCTTCGTTTTTTTGTATAGCAGGTATGCCGATTGAATTGTTTACTGATAAGCCATTTCAGTTTCTAGATGAAAGCAATAAGAGTGATGAACTAAAGCTGACTTACTGCTCGGATAATCAGTATTGTCGTATTAATAATGAAAAAGTAAGTTTATGGCTTGCCATTAATTCTTATTCAAGAATTATTAGCAAAACAGGTCAGTTCGATGATAAGGAAATAGCAAGGGTTGATCAGGTTAACTGGTGTGAATTATTATCCGTAGTTGTTCTCTATCTTGATTTATCTTTAAAGAAAAGGTCGGATTGGCAGCAGTATATGATTTTATCATTCGACAGCGATGATTTTCTATTAGGTTGTTTAAAAGATATGTCATTTAAGTTTGGGAGCGTTAAAGACGTAAAAGTAAAATCTGATGGTTATTTAAAAGTTACGATAAAAGAATATAATGCCATTGGTGAGTTGGATTCCCATCATCTGATTTATTTTTTGTTGATGAAAAACCAGAATGCTATCGAGTTTAAAGGATTGTGGGTGTATAAGATAGCAAGCGTTTTGCAGGATAAAAGAATGATTAAAAGCATTCAAAGAGAAGATATCCCTAAAGCGCTATTACAACAGTTATAGAACCAGCCATATTGTAGTAGTAACGAATGCAAAGTCGAGCCGGTTTAATAATAAACCAGCTCTGTTCTCTTATTATTGAACGTCTACGTTGATTTGTTTAGGCAGAACTTTTTCATCTTTAGGCAAGGTCAGGCAAAGTACACCATCAGTGTATTTTGCTTTAATTTTTTGAATATCGACAGCCTGAGGAAGCGTGAAGCTTCTTATAAAGTTCCCATAAGAACATTCAATGCGATGGCGTTTTTTGTCTTCAATTTTCTGTTGTTTTTCGCCTTTCAGCGTAAGGACATTATTTTCTACTGTGATTGTGACATCTTTTTTGTCCACACCCGGCAATTCTGCTTTTATGGTGAACACATCAGGTGTTTCCAAAATATCAACCGTAGGCGTCCAGTCACCGACTTCCATAGTCCTTTCATCGCTTAAAGCAGATGTTTTCCTGGAAGAACGACCGTATTTGTCAAGCAGTACTTCCATATCACGGAACGGATCCCATACTGATAAAGTCATACCATTCTCCTTTAACTGAGCGTTATTTGAAAATGAACTTTAATGCCGCGCGACAACCTAATTAATTATTTTTTCTAACACTGTACATAAGTCCTAATCACAGTATTTCAAGTCTTCTCCTGAATTTTTTTATAAAACATTCACTGTAATAAAAGGTTTAAAATAAGTAGAAAGCTTGGCCACTGATTCGTTTGGTACTGCAAATTTTTATATACTGATAAGGTTATTTATTGCAGGAGTCATACTGTGATCAAGAAATTGCCGTTGGAGAATAATAATAACAGGTACCATCGGTTTCTTGCCGGGTTAATATCGTCGGGTTTTAAGGGCGATACAGAGCATAGGTATGGCGAGCGTACGATATTAGCTACGGATAATTCCATTTATCAGGTGTTGCCCCAGGCTGTAATTTATCCGTCATCCGTTCAGGATATTGCTGTTGTGTTAAAGCGTATGGCACTTCCTGAATATCACAGTATTGTGCTGTCTGCCCGGGGAGGAGGTACGGGCACTAACGGGCAATCATTGACGGACGGCATCATGCTGGATACCAGCCGTTATATGAATAAAGTACTGGAGATTAATCCTCTGGAGCGTTGGGCTCGGGTGGAAGCTGGCGTTGTGAAAGATGTACTGAATGATCAGGCAGCACAACACGGCCTCTTTTTTGCACCGGAGTTATCCACCAGTAACCGGGCAACTATTGGGGGAATGGTCAATACCGATGCCAGCGGGCAGGGCTCTGTTACCTACGGGAAAACCCGTCATCATGTGTTGGAGCTGACGTCGGTTTTTAGTGATGGAACTGTTTTTAACTCCCAACCGGTTGACCGGAAAACATTAGAGCAATTATGTCAGCGGCAAGATACGGTAGGTAAGATTCATCGTATGGTGCAAGATGTTGAGCAACAATGCGGTGATCAGGTAGCACGTATTTTTCCCCCGCTAAACCGTAACCTGACCGGTTATGACCTGGCGCATATTACGAATGATCAGGGGCAGTTTAACCTGAATGCTGTGCTATGTGGTTCTGAAGGAACACTGGCGGTTGTTACTGAAATAAAAGTCAATTTATTACCCATACCGGAACAATCCGTTCTTGTGCTGGTGTTTTATTCAGGATTTCTGGCGTCGTTGCTGGATGCCCGTCATTTAATGTCGGCTGAGCCAACGTCTATTGAAACCATTGATTCCAAAGTATTGGCTCTTGCCCGAAAAAATGAAGGCATCTGGAATGCGGTCAGTCCCTTTTTTCCCGAAGATGCAGGTATTCCGGAGGGTATTAATTTTGTGGAATTCTGTGGTAATGATCCGGCTTCCCTGAAACAGTCTGTGGCGGCTTTAACCGGATTGTTGAAAAGACATGATACGGGCTGTCTGGGATACAAAGTGGTGACAGGACAAGAAGATATACAGGCGTTATGGACCATGCGCAAGCAATCCGTCGGGTTGCTGGGAAATATGGAAGGCGATGCCCGTCCTATTCCTTTTGTGGAGGATGTGGCCGTGCCACCGGAAAATCTTGCACCATTTATTGAACAATTCCGTGCTTTGCTGGATCAGCATCAGCTGCATTATGGGATGTTTGGCCATGTGGATGCGGGAGTGCTGCATGTACGACCTGCCATCGATATGAAAGATGAGCGTCAGGCAGCACTGGTACGGACGATCAGTGACCAGGTCAATACGTTGGCCAGAGAACACGGCGGTGTCTTGTGGGGAGAGCACGGAAAAGGCTTCCGCTCAGAATATGCGCCGGCGGTGTTTCAGGAATTGTATCCGGTTTTACAACAGATCAAACAGACATTTGACCCCCGCAATCAATTGAATCCCGGAAAAATTGCTGCCCCTGAAGAAAGTACCTTATTGAAAATTGATGAAGTGCCAACGCGGGGAGAGCATGATCGTTCTATTCATACGGATGCCTATCAGTTGTTTACAAAAGGGATGTACTGTAACGGCAACGGAGCTTGTTTTAACTATGATCAAAACAGTGCTATGTGCCCTACGTTTAAGGCAACCGCTGATCGGATTCAGTCACCGAAAGGCAGGGCTGGCCTGGTGCGGGAATGGTTGCGGTTGCAGTCGTTAGCCGGTGCGGATATTTCTGCTTCCTTTGAGGCAACCCGTTATTCATCCGTACTGAAAACCATCGGAAAACTGAAATACTGTTGGGGAAAAAAGACCCGTCAGGGTGACTTTAGTCATGAGGTCTATCAGGCGCTGGACAGCTGCATGAGCTGTAAATCCTGTGCCGGGCAGTGTCCGGTAAAAGTGAGTATCCCTGATCTTCGGTCACGCTATTTTTCGTTATACCATGATAAATACCCGCGTCCGGTAAAACACAGCCTGGCATCCAGTCTGGAATCTTTTTTACCGTGGATGGCCCGAACTCGGCGGTTGTATAACTGGGGGTCTCAGTCCGCAGGAATGAATCGGTTACTGTCGGTTTTGACCGGCTTAACGGATTTACCTGCGATTACTCATCATAATCCTCTTCAGTCAGCCTGTTCTGCCGGGGCCGTTATGGCAACCCCCGAAATATTGTCCGCTTTATCCCCAACGCAGAAAGAAAAAAGTCTGATCATTGTTCAGGACGCTTTTACCAGCTATTTTGAAACGCCCTTACTGGATGCACTGATTCAGTTATTGATTCGGCTGGGTTATCAGCCATTGATTGCGCCTTTTCTGCCTAATGGTAAAGTCCTGCACGTTTATGGTTATCAACGCCGGTTTGAGAAAGTTGCAGAAAAAAACGGGCGGTTTTTATCCTCGTTAGCTGCCAGTGAAGTCCCTCTGGTGGGAATCGATGCCGCTGTAACGCTCACTTATCGCGATGAATATCATGATGTTCTGGGGAAAAGTGCTCCACAAGTCCGGCTTTTATCTGAATGGTTTTATCAGGAAAGCGATCGAATTGCCGGGCAGGGATACCAGTTTAAGGGAGACTATATTTTACTGGGCCACTGTACGGAAAGCACCAACGTTCCGGCTGTCGTTAAGCAGTGGCAGCAGCTGTTTGCTGCCTTCGGGCTGACATTGACTTATCAGCCCACCGGCTGTTGTGGCATGTCGGGCATTTACGGTCATGAAACGCGGAATCAGAAAGTATCCAGAAAATTATACGACATGAGCTGGCAACCGGTTGTGGATAATCCCGATAACCGCGGACGGCTGGTGGCGACCGGTTATTCATGTCGCAGTCAGGTGAAGCGGTTTAGCGGTAATATTCCTCATCCGGTACAAGTGCTGCTACGTCATATCAAGATGAGTTAACAGTGATAAATATGTGATGCTCATAAAGGTGTGATCGCTGTGGTTTTGTGCTGTTGCACCTTTTCAGATTGTGTTAATTATAAGGTATTGCTTACTGTGTGAACCGATAGGGAAGTTGACTGACCATGAAAGGGAATGATCATGCCAGAGGGTATACCCCCTAAGCTCAATATCGTTGTACCAGAAAATCATGAGCCTGTTAAACAGGAAAACAGCGAACAGGAAGATGACCGATTAGGAATACGTTCCCATTCTTCTGTCAGGCATCTTCCTGAAGATTCTCCAAAAGTCCCCGTTGGTAAATCCCTACACAGCAGAAGAGTCACTTATGCTCCTTCTGATGGGACTTTTTCCCCGAAAACGTTATTACAAAAAAACAGTGAGCTGTCACGGGCGCTGTGCCGGGTAAAAACGCAACACCAACTGGTTGAGTCGCTGCCTTCACTTATTGTCGCAGCTCAGGGGGCTGTCGAGGATAAGGTCCTTCCTTTTAATGTGTTCTATGTGACTCGACGAAGAAATCCACAGACGGGGCAGATAGAAAAACAACGTATTCGTTTGATTCCGCCGGAATCGCAGTCGGATAAATTACCGGCCAGTCAAAGTAAGCGCATCCATAAGGCATTGGGAAAAAGCCTTGAAAAATATCAGGCAGATAATCCTGTTGAAAAAATACAGGCTGAAATTGCTGATATCACTCAAAAACTGGTCGTTATTGAAAAAGCATTGCAACAAATCAGTGATTACGAAGCAATGTTGGCGAGAAAACAGAGGGAATTGGCTGTGGTTGGAGAACCTATAAAGATTGGTTCCGGATTAAAGCCCGTTAGTGTCGATTCGGCTATGCAGCCATCGGTGGATGAAAAAACAAGACCTTATTTTGAGGCGAGCTATCAGTCTCCGGAACGTTCTCCTGAATCCGTATTTTCTCCTGAGCCTGAATGGCCTTCTGATAGAGTGCCTGAGCGTGGAAAAAATGTTTTTCCGGATGAACAGAGCATTTCATGGAATTCGTCGCAAGGGACGCCAGAAAAATCAGGAGTTGTGTCGATATCTCCCGAACAGGCAATTACTGATGGAGAATCCTTTACACCACGGCGGACCGGTGCTGAGAACCGTTCAATGAGTGCATCGTCAGATATTTCTGAGAGGGAAGAGGTATCGCTTGGTCAGGCAACCAGTAAAACCCCTGAAACAGGAATACCAGATAGCTCCTTGTCCGATGGGCAGTATAGTCCCGGATTTGATTCGCGTTCTATGGAATCCGTGCAACAGGATGTGTCTCAGAAGGAATCGCGGGAAGAGTGGCCGAAAACCCTTCAGAACATTTATACACAGCGCTTGACCGGAGCCGATGCACTGGCCGATTTACAACAAAACGGAGAAAAAAAAGAACACTGGAGCTGGCAATGGTTTCCAAGCATCTACCGTGAAACCATCAATGGTTTTGAAACCAGTGATGCCCGACGGGGCTGTGCCTTTAAGAACGTTAATGAGTTGATGCAATATTATCAGACACCTGTGTTGCGGGATGGATTTCTTGAGCTGGCGGGTATTGCTGTTAACTGCCCCATGAATTCATCACTGGATGAGCAATACCTGTTGGAATCCCTGATGTTATGTCATCGTGCTGCCACGGAGAGTCATGATGCCGATACCACTGCTTTGATATCGACATTGATTGAGCAACAGAGCAAAAAGCTCCCGGTGAATTTTGATCAGGCATTGTTTGATGTCGATGAGTGGCTGATAGGTCAGGGATTTGAGGTGGATGATGAGATGCAGGACGTTCAGATTTCTTCAGGGCGCTCTGTGGCCAGAAGCCCATTACCAGAAGAAAAAGAACAGAACGTGTCAGAAACCGTACAACCGGTCAGTAAACCTGCTTCAGAAACGGTAGAGAAATCGGATGAAAAATTAACTGAACCTCCTGAATTTAACCGCATTAATAAAGGAGAAAACGCTGTTTTTTCTCAGGTACTGATGGAAACACCCGCCGGTGAAAAAAAATGGGTGTATTTGTTGAACAGCCTGCCCTTTTCGGCAATGAAGGACTTGGGGCTCAGTGATCAGCAATTGTTATCCGTCCGGTCCAACAAGAAAAAAACAGTGAATGCCGCTTATTTGAAAAAACTGGATGAAACCTATGCGTTATTCGGACTGAAGAGGAATCCGGATACACCAAAATTAAAGGACGAAATTGATGTCTGTTTTTTCGGTGCCGGCAGTAAGGGAAAGGTAAAACTGGCGTTATTACCTTCCGGTGAGAAAGGGCAACAGCCTAAACTGATTGTCGCTAAAAAAGTGCGCCAGCCTTTTAATGAACAAACCGACGCGGCTATTTTAAAAGAACTGGCTATACAGAATAGAATACCTGAGGGTATTGCCCCTCATGCTTATGGGATCAGCCGAACGACAAAAAAACGGGGAAAGCAACCTCAGCATATTGTGTTTATGGATATCGTGCCGGGTGCATCCGGTGGAGCACTTGCCCATCAGGTTCTTCATCGCTTTTCCGGGCGGGAAAAGAAAGAATTCCTGCATGCTTTGTTGACAACGATTGATCGATTGCACAAAAACTCTGTTTATCACGGTGATTTGGGATGGCGTAATATCTCTTATGATAAAGCAACCCAGTCTCTGCATGTGATTGATCTGGGCGAAGGACAAACCCAGAAAGTGGCTCCTACCTGGTTTAATAATACTGTATTGCGTTGTGATCTTGCTCCTGAGCTGACAGCTACAGAGGCTGATTTAACCGATGAAACCAACGAATTGCACTCAGTGGATTATGAAAAAGTCGATGCGTATGCGCTGGGATATCTGCTTTTGGAAGTGTTTTGTGGTGCTGATGCCGCTTCACGTTTTGAAAAGGCCAGTTGGGATTCTAATCCTGATAACAGAGGAGCTCAGCAGATAAGAGCGCTGGAAGGTCTTAAATTTCCTGTTGATAAAATGCGTCAAGTGGTTTCTAAAATGTTATCGGTTAATCCGGGTCAGCGTTATGCGCCGGAAAGAGCCATTCACCAGTTGGAAGCGTATTTTGAGGAACTGGGTACTGAAAGCAGTGAAGAAACAGAAACTGATAAAGAAATGCCGTCTTCAAAAGACACCCAACGAAAGGAGGCCTCTGAGATCAGTGAAGTGTTTTCTAACCCTCCGAGAGAAGAAAGTGCGGCACAGCTGGATCAGGGTTCCCTTGATTTTTTGCAGATATTATCCACAGAACTGAAAGGTGATCATCAAAAGGAAAGCTTTCTGCGAAGAAGCCCTTATTTTCTTTCTCGTGGTGCAGATGGTGTGGTTTTGAAACTGGGGCTTAAAGGAGGCGGGTTCATTGTGGGTAAAATGCCCATGAGCGGTAAACTGGCTAAGTTGATTGGAAGAGACCGGCATGTTGAAACGTGGCGCAGTGAACGAAACGCTAAAACTTCTCGGGGAGTGCATTATAAATTTGGCGAACTTATCCAGCCGGTCAATATTCCTAATTCCATTAAATTGGATATCTCTTTTACCCCGTTTATTGAAGGTGATGTGTTTGGAAGGATTTTAGACAGTTCAAAAAAAGCATGGGCACCACCTGAAATAAAGCAGTTGGGTCAAGGATTGTTAAGTGAGTTTAGGAATCTTTGGTCAATGGATATTGGTCATACAGATGCCCATAGCGGGAATATCATTATTACTCCGGAGGGTACACCTCGTCTTTTGGATTTTGGCCGGACAAAATCATTGAGTGATGAAGGCGTAGCAAAAGCGGATTTTATGGCCATCTTCCATCATTTGTTGACTACGGCTCTGGGGAATCCTGACATTTATTCAACCCGAAGTGGTGAAAAGAAGAAAAGGCCCATGTCTTATCTCTTGCCCGGACAGTATTTGGCTCATCTCAGGGAAAATCCGGTTATTATTGATTTCCTGAATAATAGAATACAGGATGAATTGACCGAATTAAGGACGCTATTAAACTGGATGCTGAGACGTATAGATCATGCGGATAAATCGATGCTTGTCGATTTGCAGCGCCATTCCTATTTTAGTGAATCTTGACCCGTTTAAAGCAGCCATTATTAAACAGCAAAATAATAGTTATGGGTTAGGCCCGCTCCAGAGATGTCTTCCGCGTAATGAAAGGATTTCTTAATGCCCGAGTTCGATCCCAACAAGCCCGTCATTGTTTTTCCTGAGGTGATTAAACCGGAAAAAACACAGGATAACGAGGTAGAAGAGGATGCCGCTATTCGTCTCTGTGACGTTGAAAAACAGATACCGGACAATACAAGGCATCACTCTGATGGGATGGCTTTGTCAGAGCGCAATGTTTCCGGTATTTGTCCGGCTGATGATGATACTCCGGAAACTTTATTGGATAAGAATAACCAGTTGGTCAAGATATTACGTCAGGTAAAAAATCAGTACCGGCTGGTTGAAACATTACCTGAGTTAATTGATGCCGCAAAGGGAAAACGCTCAGGAAAAACACTGCCGTACAATATATTTTATGCAGTTAATCGGAGAAATCCTCAAACAGGTCACCTCGAAAAACATCGAATACGATTAATTCCCCCTTCACCGGAATCAGCAGGATTAACCGCCGGCCAAAGCCAGCGAATTCATAAAAATCTGGAAAAAAGCCTTGAGAAATATCGTGTGGATTGTCCTGTTGAAAAGATTCAGGAAGAAATGAATCGGATACAAAAACAATTGGCGATGATTGATGAACTGCTTCAGAAGATAGACATCTATCAGGCCTTACTGGCTAAAAAACAGCAGGGAAAAACGGTGGAGCCTGAACCGGTAAAAATACTGCCCGCCGTGAAACCGGTAAAAAACCATGAATTTCAATTTGAAGCCCATTATAAAGTTCCGGTTTTTCCTTCTGAAACGGCTGCTCTGGAGCCAGAGATAAAAAACGCTGAACCTTTGGCAACACCTGAAAGGGAAAAACCTGAATTATCTCACGATGTAAAAGAGGGTATGCCAGAGACTCAGCTTAAACCGGTTTCTGTATCCTATGATGATGCGGTTTTATCAGAATATTCTGTCCCACCGGGAAAAACATCCGAAAAAAGTTTGTCTCCAGCCAGGAGAGGACGTCGTGAATTTGATCAGGTTTCTCCCTCGGTTGTTTCTGAAGAAAATTCTTTTAGGGATAGCCCTCAGAAGTCAGCGGATTTTTCTGGATATGACGATTCGGTTTTATCAGAATATTCTGCCCCACCGGGAAAAACATCCGAACAAAGATTGTCTCCAGCCGGAAGCGAACGCCGTGGATTTGATCAGGTTTCACCCTCGGTTGTTTCTGAAGAAAGTTCTTTTAGGGAGAGCCCTCAGAAGGCACCGGATTTTTCCGGGTTTGATGAGTTTGCAGCAGTGATAAAAGAAATCACTGCGGCGAATAAACAGGAGGCTCAAAAAGCCCGATGGGCCGAAAAAGAACGACAGATTCTTGCACAGCAGTCTTCAGGGAAAGGTGAAAAAAAGACCAGTCTGATACTCCGTGCTGATTTGACGGCGAAAGATATTGCCGTGATTCGAAGTGAAGCGGTTCAAATCCTACAGCGAATTGAAAGATTTGCTGACAGCAGACCTGATGATAAAGCTGCTGGGGAATGGAAATCTTATGTAAAAAATGCCAGAAGCCAAATGGATCACGCTCAGTCAAAAGCCTTGTCCGCTGGAAAACAGTCTCACCTTGAAGGAGGTGGTGAGTTGATACAATTAAAGTCGGAAGTACAGAGTTATCTGTCAAGAATTGCTGGTAACCGGTTGGCTGCCGGTAATGCCGATCTGACTGATCTTAGTGATCCTCTTCGTCCCATGCGGGCCAGTGAACAATTTGGAAATATTTATACCGGTCCATGGGATGATGCACTGGAAGAGCTTCAGGTATCGTCTGGCCTAAGTGAACAGGAAGCGATTCATGTATTGCACGATTATGTGATGCAGCGTTATGCATCATGGCATGCCTTGCGTACAGCGGTGGAACAATCGGATGAATTTCAGTCCATGGAAACCTTTGTACCTGAGGTTGGAAAGCTGGAAAAGAATAATATTTCCGTAAAAGATCGTTTAGGTCGTATATTTTTTGAGGAAATTAAAGGCAGGAAATCTCTTAAGACCCCATTCAATGGGCATGCATTCCAGAAAGATTTCAAACAAAAATTACAGTTAACCAGCGGTCCGTTTTTTGATGCTTATTGTCAGGCGCTGGAGAAGCCCATGGCCGCCATGATTTGTCAGGAACGGCCTTGTTTGTTTGTCAGCCCCAGGCCGGGAGATCGTATTCATCCTGAGCAGATGACAGGCCGTTCCCAGGACATAAAGAAAAATATTACAGTCGCTCTTCCTGTTTGGCCTGCAGTGTTTTTGTATGAGGGCGGGCCGCTATTGTCGAAAGGCAGTGTGGAGCCGTTAAGAACTGTCAGAACAACAGCCGAAGAGTGGCAGAAGTCTTTGCAGGAAAAGAAAGAAGACAATACGGATAGAGATTTCAAGGTTACATTGTTAAAAAAAGATACGACGGTTTTTGGTGACACTAGGTCAGTAAATGATGATGTGACAGGAAAGTCACTGCCTATCAAGCAGGTGAAAGCCTGTATGAACGATCTGTATGAGCGTTTGCCTGATGTTGCCTTGTTCCAGGTTCGGCCTTTTCTGAAAAGCTATTATGAACTGGCACTTTTCGGAGAAGACTATCCGGAGCGTGCAGTGGCTGGCCGGTTTTTGTTCCAGTTAAAGGAACACTTTAAGGCCACACGACAACCGGATGGCTTTGAGCATTTAAAAAGGTTAATGGTTCAGGAGAGAGTACAGAACTTTATGGGAAAACACTCAAAAAAGGAGTGTAAGGTTTGGTTGTCTGATGAGTCTGTTATATCACGCCAGGATGTTTTAAAAATTATCAGGAATGATATCCAGCGCAAGCGACTCCATTCCCATACATCTATCCATGGGCATCCCCGGGACCTTATGACCGAATGGGAACTGGCTTTTAGCAGGCTGGATCGGTCTGCCGGCACAGTCAATAAGCGGGTAAAAGAAGAAACAAGAGATTTCGTTGAAGACAGCAAGCTGTTTCAGCATTTGGCAGAAAGTATGACATACGCTGATTTATCTGCCATACAGAATGCAGTGGATAACAACACACCACTGACAGAGCAGCAGTTGTCGCAGGTTGTTTGGGCTCGCAAGGCATTACTGGATATTCAGCTGAGTCGGCTGGGACAACGGTATGAGTTATCTGCTCTGAAAGACTCTGCTTTGTGGGATTCAGTTCATGATTTTGATTGTTTTATCAAATTACAGGCTATTACTGAATTGCGCAGTCCGCAGATATTCTCTGCTCAGCGAAAATGGCTAATGAGCCAGCATGACAGAGCCGTGAAACATCCTAAAGTCGTTATAGAAGGTGGCGGGCCTACAGGACTGCTGACGGCTCTGACCCAGTTTGAGGCCGGAGCAGATGTCTGTTTGCTTGAGCAGCGCAGTACAGATTATGACCGGGTACAGGTTGTCCGGCTGGATCCCAAATGGATGCATGTACTTAAGTTTTATCTGGGAGAGCGGTTTTATGATTTGTTTAGGGATGGATCAACAACTGGCCAGCAGGGGCGGGGAATGATCCGAGAGGATGGCTTTGGAGAAATCACTACCCGTCATTTAGAAGACGCGTTGCATATGGAGCTGTCTGAAATTATCTCTATGAGAGATGCTGAGGGAGGTATTGAGCGTTTTGCCCTGCATAAGGTGAAGGACATGAAAAAACCACAGGACGGCGGGAAGTATACTGTATTGGTCGAGCTTCAAGACGGAAATAAGACTCGGGTTGTCAGCAAGGAGGTTGATGTTCTGGTTTGTGCCGGTGGAAAAAACAGTCGGATGGTGTCTAAGAAATTACAGCCTGTGACGGTGACAGAAACAAAAAATTACGGTGTCTGTACCTGGGAAAGTCCGAAAATTAAGAATCCGGCGTTACATACCTTTGATGACTTCAGGCAACTGGTTGTCGTGGATGATAAATTTGAACAAGCATTAAAACGGCAGTGGCAGGCAATGCTTTCTGTGGATAAACAGAAAGAGTGGCTGGAGCCTTCGGTCATGGCAGGAAATGCCTGGGTGAGTCCGTATTTGTCAGAGGACGATTTTCAGCTGGAAGATTTTCTTAAAGCGATCCGGGGGCAAGTCGTCCAGACCCGTTGTTTTGAAAATAAGGGATTAATTTATATTGGTATGGAAATACCCGATGCGTTTGCTGGTTTGCAAAAACGCATTATGGAAAAAATGGAAAGCAGGGGAGCTACGGATCCTGTTGAAAGAAAACAGATGCTGACCTTTGTCCGGCAGGCTTGGTTTCAGGCAGTTGCCAATGTATACGATCTGGAGCGTATAGGTGCAACGGCTGACTGTATGGATCAGAAATTCCTATCTACTTTTCCGGTATTTCAGCATCGGTTGGAAAAAAATGTATTTCATGAGCAAGAGAGAGAGGCTGAAATTGTTGTAGTTGCAGCCGGAGATGCAGCGGCAAGTCCTCATTTTATGCGTTATAGCGGCCTGACAGGGGCAAGGGAAGATGTCTTTCATATTAAAGATTATATGCATGCCTGTACCTCCGGTGATCCGGATGTTGATTTCAATTATCAGCGTGACCTACTGGAAAGTGCTGCTGAGGAAACGGCTGATTTTGTTATCAGCCGTGGTCATGTCTTTTTGGAACCGGTGAGTTCTGCCGGTGGGACGAATCATCATTGAAACAGTCTTGTTATGGTACGATGAATCAATTTATTGCTACATTTGCTGGTTGCTAGTATCTATGATGGTAAGAGGGTAATTTTTGGAGGAGGTCAGAGCGATGTCACTTAAAAAAATCGCTGTAGTGTTATCCGGTTGCGGTGTATTGGATGGTACAGAGATCCATGAGTCTGTATTGACGATGTTATATCTGGATCAGTCTAATATTGATTATCAGTGTTTTGCCCCAGATTGTACCCAGTCGGAAGTAATTAATCATTTAAACAATCAGCTGACAGACGAATCCCGTAACGTTTTGGTAGAGTCAGCCCGTATTGCCCGGGGCAATGTGAAACCCATAACAGAACTGAATATAAATGAGTTCGATGGGGTTATTTGTCCTGGTGGGTTTGGTGCAGCCAAAAATCTAACTAATTTTTCTGAGGTGGGTGATCAGTTTGCTATACGTTCGGATGTTTATGATGCACTGAAAGCCTTTGTGGATAATAACAAGCCTGTGGGCTTGTTATGTATTGCCCCTGTTATGAGTGGACGGCTATTTCCAGGCAGTGTGAAATGTACCGTCGGAACCGACCAGGAAATGATGTCGGTAATCCGGGAAACCGGAGCAAGCCCTGTTCCGTGTCCGGTTCATGATATTGTTGTTGATGATGTTCACAAACTGGTTACCACACCAGCCTATATGCTGGCCGGTCGAATCAGTGAAGCAGCAGACGGCATCAGGAAGCTGGTTGATAAAGTGCTGGAGTTTGCTTGATGGGCATGATCTGTTTCGGTAAACAGTGAGAGAAGGAAGCGTATTGAATGGATTCAACAGGTAAGCCATCAGGGGAAGAAGGCTCTCGTCTATCTTATGATTTTCCGGAACAAGAAGATAGTAATACAGAAGTTCCCTCGCAGTCTACCGGTAAAACCGTGAAAGGCCATCGCGTCCGAAAAGCAGAAGAGCAGGTGAATTTTCTGTTGAACGGTGACAGGGAATCGGGTTCTATAGACGGTTCAACATCACTAGGACAGCGCCGTATTGTCGGGTTTCACGCCTATGAGCAGTTACGTCAGGTTAGGCGTGCACATATGTTTTGTCTCCTACATCAAAAAAAGCACTGGCAGAAAGTATTGGATTACACGACAGGGAAAACACACAAACAGCCTGTTGTTCCTTTCCGAATTTTTTATCGTAACCGTAAAGGACAAAAAAGTTATGTGATTGCTGAGAGCCAATTACTGGAATCTCCTTCGGAAAAGAAAAAATATCTGCGGAGGCGACTGGGAAATATTTTTTCTGCTTATGCTTCCTCTTCCTCTTCCTCTTCCCCTTCATCGGATGAATTAAAACGCCTGCAGCAGACGTATAGACGACAAAAACAGTCGTTTATTCAGGAGCACGATCCGAAACTTTTACATGATGTGCCTCCTGTCCCGTGCCCTTTACGATACGCATTAAAAATGAACACCGAATCGGGGATCCATCAGTCTGTATCGGGCTTCCAGCTGGAACACAAAAAAAAGGCAGAAGAAAGTGTTGATCCGGCATTATATGTCCGCTTTCGTGATCTGGAAGAGGCGTGTTGTCAACTGTTAACTGAGTCTCCTGTATCCGAGGCAAGCGTTAGGGAATGGTCGTCACGAGCCGATTTTGTCCAGAAACAGTTACAGGTTCTTGTTGATCAGACAGAGGGAACTGGATCAGGAGGATATGAGAGGCGTCGGTTGAATCAGTTGTTGCTGTCTATTAATGAGTGCAGACAGATACTGATGCATCGTTTGCAGAACACACCGCATTCGCAGGTAAATCAGTTAAAGGTAAAGGTGCTGTATCTTGGCGTAGCCTGTAATGAAATCAGGAAATATTTACAGAAAAATACTTCTCCTTCTGCCCGTCAGTGTTATGAAGACCTGTATAGCCAGCGTGAAGCGCTTATACGGGAGCAGTCAACGGCTTCTTCTACCAGACCTGTCTCCCGGCAGGCTATTAAATCCCTTGGGTCTCATCTGGAATATCTGGCAAAAAAACTGACAAAAGCTGGGGTAAAGGTGAGCAAGTCAGATATGAAACATGCCGTCAGCAAGGAATTAGGTACAAGGGAGTGGCCTGTATTGGAAAAACCGATGCTGTTGACTGCAGGTAGTCGGATGTGTCGTCTGCAGCAACGGATAGTCCCTGCCTGCCAGTTGCAATGCCCGGTATTTGGTTCCGTGGAAAGGAAAAAAGAAGATATTTTTGCTAAGAGTTATCAGGGAAAAGGCGTGACTTCCCATGCATCGGACAATATACATCATGCAACCAATTTGCAGGTGAGCGAGCTGAAAGATCGTGAGACGGGAAACACATGGCTTTCGGTGATTCGACATGGCGTACATTCACCCTATGGGCATGAGAAGCACAGTGAGTCCCGGCATTCTGGCGCAGTTAACCGGGCGAAAGAAGCTGTAACTGCGGCACTGGCTATGAAGCCTGAGCTGATACGGCAGGCATTACAGGGTAAGACGGTGGATTTATTAATGACTTCGGTCAGCTTGTTAACGCCGGATAAGTTACGTCAGATGATGGATAAAAAAATGGATGAGCGCCCTATGCTGGAAGATCAGCTGATGGCATACAAGCAGTTGTCGAAACAACAGCCTTTGCCACTGATCATTACGCTCCCTGACGGAAATAAAGCAACAGTATCGGTTAACTTAACGTTGCTGCCTTTTAATATGGGCGTTAACGGCTATGCCATTGATGCTTTATCTGATGCCGTAGTAGGCTGGAATTTGTCTGATCAGGTTAATAAAAATAGCCTACAGCAATTGGTTGGATCTCTTGATGTAAATGATCCCATTGGTGGTCTGGCAGGAGATTTCTTGTCTCGTTATGAAGATCATCCGGATAGTGAGCCTATTATTGCACTGGTTCAGCAAATCCGGGAAATCTTTACCAGTAAGGCACATCATAAAGGAAAGGGCGGAGCCTATAAGCTAAGTGCGAGATTGATAGTCTTGTCCCAGTTAATAGGAGCTGTTCCGGCCACTAACTGCAAAAGTGGAAAAGACAGAACCAGTATGTCTGTAGTAACGGCAGAAGCTTTGATAGCTTACATCAGGCAATATAATAAAGTACCGGATTGGCGTCAGCTGACGGATGTTGATAAACACATGGTAAGGGAGCTGGCTCTTCAGGGGAGTCATCACAGGATACAGGAATGGAATACTGGTGCTCCGGGGTTTAAAATTCAGCGTAAGATTTTACAGGCTTATGTTAAAGATGAAGCATCTCAAGATTGTATTCAGGGTTTAAGTGATGCTGTGTCTGGCTAGGATTTACAGGGCTTACGCACCAGTTGACCAACGACAGGAGTCATGTAGAATCCCTGCTTTTTCATGACTCTCAAGCCTGCTCCTTTGATCACTTTCCTCGAAACCCTTGAAGATACTCGACGCACTGCATCCT
>NSIT01000040.1_pt1 | contig 22221 bp, 21 predicted proteins | sample 1450681 | NCBI WGS metagenome assembly NSIT01 (sample SAMN07455404, study PRJNA386592) | invertebrate metagenome | isolation source: Endozoicomonas-like sequences binned from scallop gill tissue | host: Pecten maximus | place: United Kingdom: Lyme Bay MPA | collected 2013-06-01
GTATACATATATAGCAACAGGCTTGTCTGAAGGAAAAGTTCCGGATACGGATGAAGAATGCGCTAACTTCTTGGCCTTCTTATACCAGCTCAAAAAGATTCGTCCTCTTCCTGATGAAATTGATTTCCTTACTGCTCTTCTGCAAGGACAGCATGGGTACTCCGACACCACGGTTCAAATCAGTCACAAACCTTTTATCAAGACACTCAGAAAAAAACATCCCCTGAACAATCACTAACAGATAAAGTATTAATCCGTATCAATACAAATGATCTTTATCTCCTATATGATCCTTGTATATTTTTTCATCACTATAATTTTGTACAGACAATACTATGAAAGAACAGTTTTTAAAGCACTTTCTTGACTATATTGCGTTTAATACTCAATCCAATCCAGACTGTGAAAATTGTCCCAGCACCCACGGACAAAAAGTATTAGGTGAGCATTTACGTGCCCAGCTGGACGCCTTGCATTTGCAAGATGTCAAACTGGATGAAAACGGCTACATTATGGCAAAACTGCCCGCCAATACTGACAAGCCAGTACCAGCCATTGGTTTTATTGCTCACATGGACACCGCACCGGATGCTTCCGGTGAAAATGTAAAGGCTAAAATCCACGAAAACTATGACGGCAGTGACATTATACTGCATGATGGCATGATGCTGTCTCCCAATGAATTTCCTTTCCTGCCGGACTATAAAGGAAAAACACTGATCACTTCTGATGGCACAACGCTGTTAGGTGCTGACAATAAAGCCGGTGTTGCCGCTATTATGACCGCTATTGAATATCTGCTGGAGCACCCTGAAGTGACTCATGGCGATATTTGTGTTGGCTTCACGCCGGATGAAGAAATTGGTCGCGGGGCGAACCTGTTTAATGTCGAGGCATTCGGAGCGCAATGGGCCTATACCATTGATGGTGATGCATTAGGTGGTCTGGAATACGAAAATTTCAATGCAGCCGGAGCAGAAGTCATCTGTCACGGTCGTAACGTCCATCCAGGCACCGCTAAAAATGTTATGGTCAACGCCATGACGCTGGCCCGTAAGTTTGCCAATGAACTGCCTGCCGATGAAGTTCCTGAACATACAGAAAATCACGAAGGATTTTTCCACCTTCACCACATGGAAGGTGATGAAACAGAAGCTCGTCTCAGCTATCTGATCCGTGATCATGACCGCGACCGTTATGAACATCGTAAGCAACTGATGGAATCCATTGCTGACAGCATGAACAAGCAATTGGATGAATCCCGTATCGAACTGGTTATCAAAGACAGCTACTTCAACATGCGTGAGCAGGTAGAAAAAGTGCCTCATGTTGTAGACATCGCTAAAGAGGCCATGCAAGCCTGCGATGTAGAACCTGTTATCAAACCAATCCGTGGTGGAACGGACGGGGCACGTCTGTCTTTCATGAACCTGCCAACACCGAATATCTTTACCGGTGGTATGAATTTCCACGGCCCTTATGAATTCCTCTGTCTGGAATCCGCAGTAAAAAGTATTGAAACCATCATCAACATATGCCGGATCACCGCTGAGCGCTATTAATCTGGATATGCTGACCCCACAGACAGCTAATTATCCATTGGCTGTCTGTTTTTCCTGAAAAAAGATAATAAAAAAGCAGACTAACCATGCCTAGAAAAGGGAGATTTGCCCGTGAGTAGTCCAACCATTGCTGCTGACCAACCCGCAAAAAAGAAGAAACTGTCTTTTCCCAGTGCCTATACCGTGTTACTGATTATTGCAGCTATCATTGCTGTACTGACCTGGGTCGTGCCTGCAGGCACCTATGACAAGCTGTCCTATGATTCCGATGCCCAGACGTTCACCGTCGACTATGCAAACGGTGGTAGCAAACAGTTACCTGGTACACAAGAAACCCTGGATGACCTGGGTATCGGTGTCGGTATCAGTAAATTTACCAGTGGTGCCATCATGAAGCCCATTGGTATTCCGGATACCTATATGGAAGTAGAACCGAACCCACAAGGGATCGGTGACTTTTTCATGTCTCCTACCTCCGGAATCTATGACTCCATCGATGTAGTGTTTTTCGTCTTGGTCATCGGCGGTTTTATCGGCATCATGAATTTCAGCGGAGCTTTTAATGCCGGGATCCAAAGCCTGTCAGGAGCCATGAAGGGGCGTGAGAAATGGCTCATCATTATCGTTACCACCTTGATTTCCATCGGCGGAACCACCTTTGGTATGGCGGAAGAAACCATCGCCTTTTATCCGGTACTGATACCCATCTTCATTGCTGCCGGATATGATGCCATGGTGGCACTGGCTTCCATCTATATCGGCTCCTGCGTAGGTACGATGTGCTCTACCGTCAATCCGTTCAGCACGATTATTGCCTCCAATGCTGCCGGCATTAACTGGACTGACGGTATTACATTACGCCTGATCATGCTGATCGTCGGAACCCTGTTGTCCATTATTTATATTGTCCGCTATGCCAATAAGGTGAAAGCGGATCCGTCCAAATCTCTGATTTACAGTCAGAAGGCTGAGATTGAAGCACGCTTTCTAGGCAATCAGGACACATCAGTCTCTCATCACATGACAGGGCGGACCAAACTGATTCTGACTCTGTTTGCTGCTACCTTCGTCATCATGATTTATGGCGTCTCTTCACTGGGATGGTGGTTCAGTGAAATGACCACCCTGTTTTTCATTGCTTCACTGATCATCGGCGTTCTGGCCGGCTGCAGTGAAAAAGGCTTTGTTGCAGAGTTTATTAAGGGAGCTAACGATCTTCTGGGTGTTGCCTTGATTATTGGTATTGCCCGCGGTGTCACTTTCCTGATGGAACAAGGCATGATCAGCGACACCATTCTCTATGCCAGTTCCGGTTTGGTAGAAGGCATGAGTAAAGGCATCTTTATTATTGTCATGATGATTCTGTTTGCCCTGATCTCATTCTTTATCCCTTCTTCATCCGGCCTGGCTGTATTATCCATGCCTATCATGGCACCGTTAGCCGATGTGGTCGGCTTACCGAAAGACAACGTTGTCAGTGCCTACCAGTTTGGCATGGGGTTGATGGCATTTATCACTCCGGCAGGTCTGGTTCTGGCCTCCCTTGCCATGGTTAACGTCACTTTTGATAAATGGCTGAAATTTGTCATGCCTATTCTGGGTATTCTGACAGCTACTGCGGCTGTCGTATTACTGATTGGCTCTTATCTGTAAATCAATCTTCTTTCTCAGAAAGCGGGCATTTATTGCTTGCTTTCTATTGTTACTTTTTCCTCTCGTCCTTTATTACTGATTATTTTCCATTTATCACAATGTTTCATTTTAAAATGACAATCAAGCACATTAGCCATACACCCTAACCTTCCTGCTTCTCCCTCAATCACATCACCATTGTCTTTCATCCCTTTTCCATGGACGCGATGAATATCATCCACTTCATTCCTTAACTGGTTTTTAGTCATTCTGGCCCAAGCTTTAAATATTCCACTTTTAACACCTGAATTAACGATACCTAACCATTTGTCACCATCCCGAATAACCCAATTAGTTTTACTAATAAACCAGACACCATTTTCTGATGATAAGAAATCAAAGACCTCCTGATTTTCCGGCACTAAAAAAGCCACTTCCCGGTCACAATGATAAACTTCATCAACGCTAATCACTCCTTTCAATAAGGTAAACCCAGGAGTTTTAAAATCATCTGATAATAATAAACAGGCCACCTGAACGAATAACTGACAATCCACCTCGATATATCCGGATTCTTTCATTAACTCATCAAAAACTTGCTCAGGTGACAAGCAGTATATAAACAATAAAACATCTTTTCTAAGATCAATTTTGTTATTACACTTTTTTACCAAATTCATTAAAAGCCCACTATTATGACCTTCAGGGAACTGAAATTTTAAATGGCTTTTTTCAATGGCATCCCTTAGCTCAGTGTTACCTGCAATACAAACACTACTCGACAAAATAAAAAAAATTATGATGAAGTAAGAACAAGCAGGTATACCCCTATTCTGCATAGAAACGACACCTCATATTTATTATGCATTCGGCGGGATCCATTAAATTCATTATATTTGTTTTAGATACCAAACAGGCTCCCCCTGTATTAAAAAATAACAATATTCCTATTAACTAACAGGGTAGCAACAGACTTAAGGTAGTCCACAATATAAAAACCGGCAAGCAAATAGAAAACTGCACAATGACCTTTCAGGCAAAGCCAGAATTTTTTCACGATAAGCTGCATTCCCACACTATTAAGACTACAATAAGCTCCCTTATTAACATGTAACGCTAAATGCGCTAACCATTTATTTATGACCGCTTCATTCTCCATTGTTACCCATCAAGCGCTGGCAAAAGCGCCTAAATATACTTTATGGTTACTGGCAGGTTTTCATATTGCCATCATTACCCTGAGCAACTATCTGGTACAAATTCCCGTAGAAATTGCCGGCTTCCAAAATACCTGGGGCACTTTCAGCTTCCCTCTGGTCTACATTGCCACTGACCTAACTGTCCGTATTTACGGCAGTGCGCTGGCACGACGAATTATTGCATGGGTCATGCTCCCGGCTCTTATTGTGTCTTACGGGGTTTCCGTTTTGTTTGTTAATGGGGCATTCAATGGCTTTTCTGCCTTGACCGTCTTTGACTTGTTTGTATTCCGTATTGCCATGGCCAGTTTTTCTGCCTACTTGGTAGGACAGCTTCTGGATATTACCGTATTTAACCGGTTACGCCAGCTCAACGCCTGGTGGCCTGCCCCGGCCGCCTCTTCTTTTTTTGGCAATGCCATTGATACCGTTGTTTTTTATCTGGTGGCATTTTATCACAGCGACGATATTTTTATGGCCGCCAACTTTGTGGAAATTGGTATTGCCGACTACCTGTTTAAAATCACCATTTGCGTCGTTCTGATGTTGCCCTTGTATCGCATGCTGCTTTCTGTTCTGCAAAGACATATTACTTTCGTCCAGCCCTGTCATCACACTTTACGACCACTAAATACAACATCTCACCAAATATGAATACTCCTGTTATCTGTCCCTGCGGGACTGGTAAGGATTACAGCCATTGCTGTGGTAAATATCATCACGGGGACATTCCTGCACCAAGCGCAGAGGCATTGATGCGCTCCCGCTACAGTGCCTATGCCCTATGCATAATGGATTACATTATCAAAACCACCCATCCATCCCAGCAGAAAGCCGTCCGGCGCGAACTGACTTCCTACAACAATGATCATGTTGCATGGCAAAAACTCACCCTGATCCAAACGGAAAAAGGCAAAGAAAGTGATGCTACAGGCACCGTTGAGTTCAAGGCTTATTATAAAGAGGAAGGAACCGAACACATCATGCACGAAGTGTCTCGATTTTCTCAAATAAAACAACAATGGTTTTATATACACCCCAATCTACCCATACAGGCAGAACAACAGGCAACAGTGGGCCGAAACGACCTCTGCCCCTGCGGTAGTGGACGAAAATACAAAAAATGCTGCATAAACTCCTGAAATAAGCTTTGTTACCAGAACTATTCAACACACAACAAGTATGATAAAAATAATGAATGGCAGATATGACTGTTACTCACTGACAGGGACTATCAGTTCAGCCATTCCATAAAAACAAAGAATAAAAGCCATATTAGGAGTGTATTGTAATATGTTGGCCTTCAAAAAAGCAGGGATGACCGCTGTTGTCGCCAGTGCAGTTTTCCTGACTGCCTGCTCCAAGCCGGAAACCTCTTTTGTAACCATCGGAACCGGTGGTGTTACTGGCGTGTACTATCCTGCAGGCGGTGCCATTTGCCGACTGGTCAATAAAAATCAGGAACAGCACAACATTCAGTGTTCTGTCGAAAGTACCGGTGGATCTATCTACAACCTGAATACCATTCGCTCCGGTGAGATGGATACGGGTATTGTTCAGTCTGACTGGCAATATCACGCTTATCATGGTTCCAGCAAATTTGAACAGTCAGGCGCCAATGAGAATCTCAGAGCGGTTTTTTCCCTGCATCCGGAAGCCTTCACCATCGTTGCACGACAAGATGCCAATATCCATTATTTTGAAGACCTGAAAGACAAACGGGTTAATATCGGCAACCCCGGCTCCGGTCACCGTGCTACGCTGGAACAGCTCATGGCCGTTTACAGGTGGGATTACGACAATTTTAAAATGACGTCTGAACTGAAACCGGCCGAAATGGCAAAAGCCCTCTGCGATAACAAAATTGACGCATTCACCTATACGGTAGGCCACCCCAATGCGGCCGTTCAGGAAGCACTCTCCACCTGTGATGCTTCGCTGGTTTCCATTGCCGGCGATGAAGTGGATGAATTACTGAAAATGCACCCTTACTATCGGGAAACTTCCGTGCCCGCCGGCATGTACGGCGACAATCGCAAGATTACCACATTTGGTGTTGCTGCTACGCTCGTCTCTTCGACCGAGGTACCTGAAGAAACGATTTATCAAGTCACCAAAGCGGTATTCGAGCAGTTTGACAGCTTTAAACAACTTCACCCGGCGTTTGCCAACCTGACTCAAAAAGAAATGGTAGCAGAAGGTATCTCAATACCTCATCACTCCGGTGCTCAGCGTTACTACAAAGAAGCCGGCCTAATGAAGTAACTCCGTACAGGTTACCGGCCCTGATTTCAGGCCGGTAACTGTTTTCTACACAGTCAGGAAGTTCCTATGACAACCCTCACCAAGGAATCAACCCGTCACTTCAACGAATCACCCGCAGCGTTACTTTCTTCCTCCCCTGACAAACCATGTATTTTGTTGTTAGCCTTTCTCTGGTCATTATTTCAGTTATGGTACAGCTCTCCCCTTCCTTACCTGATAGGCACAGGCTTATTTAACGACAGTGAAGCCCGAGCCATTCATCTTGGGTTTGCCATGGCACTGGCTTTCCTGCTACACCCCAATCTGAGAAAAAAAAAGGCTACCTTATTAAACCAACCTCACTGGGTTCATTATTTTTTTTCTCTCCTAAGTGGTATCAGTACCGGATACCTTTACCTGTTTTATCAGTCACTGGCGGAACGTTCCGGTGCCCCAACCCTACCGGATCTTATAACAGCCGGAATGGGTGTTATTCTATTACTGGAAGCAACACGGCGAGTTCTTGGTTCCGCATTGGTTGTCGTCGCTTCGCTGTTTCTGTTCTATGCCTTTGCCGGCCCCTGGATGCCGGATATCATTGCCCATAAAGGCGCCAGCCTCAATAAAGCCCTGTCTCATTTCTGGATCACATCAGAAGGGGTTTTTGGCGTTGCGCTGGGTGTTTCCACACAATTTGTATTTTTATTTGTTCTGTTCGGGGCCTTGCTGGAGCGAGCTGGAGCCGGTCATTATTTTATTCAGGTTGCGATTTCCCTGTTAGGGCATTTTCGAGGCGGCCCTGCAAAGGCCGCTATATTATCATCCGGATTAAGCGGGATGGTATCCGGTTCATCCATTGCCAATGTAGTGACGACAGGAACCTTTACCATTCCCCTGATGAAACGGACAGGCTTTTCACCGGAAAAAGCCGGCGCCATAGAAGTGGCCGCTTCCACCAATGGCCAACTGACACCACCGGTTATGGGAGCTGCCGCATTCCTTATGGTGGAATACACTGGAATCAGTTATCTGGACGTTATCCGCCATGCCCTGTTGCCGGCAGCTATTTCTTATATTGCCCTATTCTACATTGTCCATCTTGAAGCCATAAAATCCGGTATCACCGGACTGCCAAGAACCAAAAAATCTACTGTACTACAGAGCCTATTATCCGCTACCGGCAGTTTCACGGGGCTCTGCCTGTTAGGTCTGGTGGTATATTACGGTATGAGCGGGCTACAGGTATTGGCAGGGAACTACGCCAATATCATCAGTGGAATCATATTGGCACTTGTTTATATCTTGCTATTGTATGTGGCTTCCCAACAACCTGACTCCTCGATTCAAACAGAACAAGAGACTTTACCTTCCGCAAGCACTGTCATTAAATCCGGACTGTATTTCCTGTTGCCTCTGGTTGTTCTGCTCTGGTGTCTGATGGTAGAACGGCTGTCTCCCGGTTTATCCGCTTTTTGGGCAACGGGAATAATGATGATAATCACCATTACGCATAAACCGCTATTACATCTGATAAAAAAGACAGACAGCACACCGACCCGACTGCTTTTTCATTTCCAAAGCGGATGCACTGACCTGTTCCATGGAATCACCCAGGGCGCACTGAATATGACCGGAATTGCTATTGCTACAGCAGCAGCCGGCATAGTAGTAGGTACCGTAACCTTAACCGGCATTGGTCTGGTCATGACCGAAATGGTGGAATGGTTATCGGGCGGCAATATATTACTGATGCTGATATTAACCGCTTTTATCTGTCTGATATTAGGCATGGGTCTGCCCACTACGGCTAATTATATTGTCGTATCCACATTAATGGCACCGGTCATTGTCACCATAGGGGCTGAAAACGGGCTGGCCGTTCCTTTAATTGCTGTCCATCTTTTCGTCTTTTATTTTGGCATTCTGGCAGACGACACGCCCCCGGTTGGCCTGGCGGCATTTGCCGCTTCAGGTATAGCTGGGTCAGATCCTTTAAAAACCGGGCTGCAGGGATTTGCTTATGATATCCGAACGGCCATTTTACCTTTCCTGTTTATTTTTAATACAGAATTACTGCTGATTGGTATCCATCACTGGATGGATCTTATGCTGGTTGTCACAGGGGCCACCCTGGCTATGCTGGTTTTTGCCAGTGCTACCCAACAATTCTTTATTACCCGAAACCGTTGGTACGAAACAGCAGCACTGTTACTGGCAGCCTTCATCTTATTCCGCCCTGATTTTTTCTGGGATAAATGGTTTCCTCCTTACCAGATTATTAATCCACCGGGTATTTTATCTCATTTAGAACAACTGCCCCCCAATCAATCAACAACATTAAAAATCCTGTCTACTGATTTTCAGGGAAATACTTCAACAAAATGGCTGTTCCTGCCAGAAGAAGACCATCTAAACGGCCACCAGCGCTTATTTTCACAAGGCATCACACTTCAACAGGACAATTCTTCCCTGAACATACAACACGTAATTTACAATAGTCCGGCTTACCGTATGGGGGTACGTTATAATAACAGGCTAGAGCAACTGAAAATTCCTGTACCTCAACCCCCGAAACAGCTGATATGGATATTTGCCCTGATTCTTATTGTTGGTATTTATTGTAACCAAAAAAAACGATCCCAACGTCAGGCAAGCTCCCGGAAAAGATCCCCGAAGCGGCGGTTACTGGGCTGATATATAGTCGAAGCAATCTCGTAAAATAGTCTGCGCTTCAGTATGGCCGATGCTGGTATCAAACACTGCATCGGCTACTTTATTGACATGCCTCTCATATTCCATCAAGTGAATCACTGACGGAGAAATATCCAAAGAAGGCAATGTCACTTTATGACCAGCATTCAGACAATCTACATAAGCCCCATTAAATAACAACGTTAAAATATTGTAATTTCTCGGCGTACAGAACACACAGGCGTTTTCGTATTTTTTAAGCGATGACTTATAGAGATCTGCCACAGATTGACTCTCCGCAAGAGCATAAACAAAAAAAGGCTGAGAACGACTTATTAGCCTCTCAGAGGCAAAACGACTAATAAACAGAGTCTTAATGATATCCTTTGATTTCCCGCCAACCTTCGGACATAAAAGCACTGTCTTTTGCAGCTGAATGACGCTATCTGATGAATCTTCCCGCGTAATAAAAGATGTTTTTTCCATATAACAGGAAGATAATCTTTCTAAACAGGCAGCGTATTTCTGACTAAAAAAAAATAAAGTAATGAAATCACCATATCCGGACAAGACAGACTGCCGAATTGCCTGCATAAGGTGCTTTTCCGATTGATTAACGACAATGGATATATTTTTTAAACAATCTGAACTGTTTTTTTTTGCTTGTCCTGACCCGACTCATTCATTTTCACCATTATTCCAAGAAGATGACAGACCTGATCATAATTAACGACCATATAATCCATATCAAAAACAAACAAAAGCACAGGACAGCCATCGCTATTAGTTTTAGCCGGACTTTCCCTCCCGATATCACCTTCCCCCGCAAAGCAGCTGCTCATAGATCCGGGCAAATACGGTACCACTATAAAAAAACAAACAGCAAGAACAGTACAGATACACCTTCTCTCTTTACTCATCATACCTGCCCATACCGTCTCGCCCTGTCATTTTTTCATAAGAATTTTAGACCACTTTCTGACAATTCTGCAGCTCGCTGTTCAATGCAGTCATGATATCCCTGCGCGTTACAATACCGATTAAAACACCGTCTTCCAATACCGGGTATACCTTAGGCTTATTTCCTGTCATAGTCTGGGCAAGCTCAATGATAGAATCATTAATATCCACAGCCAGAGGTTCTTTATGCATCAAATCTGAAACCAGCGTCAGGTCATCACAATGGTAACTGTCTTTCAATAATTGCTGCAGACAATCCTGCTCTGAAAGGAACCCTTTGAGCTGACTCTGATCATCTATTACCGGCAACCCTGTCAGCCCAGAGTCTAATAATTTTTCCACTGCCTCTGTTAACATCATATGGGTATTCAATGGCTCTATTTGCGTGTTAACGCAATCTTTAACCAGCAGTTTCATGACTTATCCTCCTTTCTTTTGTATTAACAGCCTTACCGGTCATCCCTGCTAAATAAAATTATCAGAAATCTTTTGCTTGTTTACCAGACAGTCAATATCCAGTTAAGCAGCCTCCCCGAACTTCGTAAAATAATTTACAGCGTTTTCATCTCATAACATCATTAGTTTGATAACAATACTATCTGACGCGCTGCATTATTTGATACGCTGCATTATTTGATACGCTGTACTATCTGGTCGGCCATTTTTATCTGCTGTTCGTTCAAAAGCAGTGAAACCTGTGCTCTCAGACGGGAAGCTGTTTCATGAAAAGCAGACATCTGTCCGGCACTTACCGATGACCAGATATACGCTGCAATCAAGTTTCTGTCCGTACCTTCTCCGGTAAAATAAGCCCTGGCTAACTCAAGCTGTGCACCGGGATGCAGGCTATTTTTACCAGCTGCCTGACTGAATAATTGAAAAGCCTGCTCTGCACTCTTACTTGTATTAGGATTGCTGCTCTGGAGAGACACGCCTAACTGATACTGTACTTCAGGGTCATAATCCGGATAAGCTAATACAGGCATCCCTATTAAACTCATTACACCTAATAAACAGATCGCCCAAATTATACTGCGCTTTATGGTGATAAAACCAACATAACTATACTGTTTTAGCATCATTTTCAGGAAGCCTATTTTTATTGATACAGCCTCTAATCCCTGACCGTTGGAGTCCGTTACAAACAGGTACGTTAATGATAAAGAACAAATAATCATTGCGCTATATAATAACTGCGTTTAAATTCAGAGAATCCACAGCAGACATGATAGAAAAATTCGACGACATTCGTCCCTATAACGATAGCGAGGTAAGAGACGTTCTCAATCGGCTAGTAACCGATAAGAGGTTTCTTGCCACCATGGCTCATTTCCGCTATCCCCGCCTGACCCGGAAAACAGGTGAACGAGCTATCATCCTGGCCGGAGAAGTTCTCAGAAAAAAACTGGCTGAGGTTGATACCGTCGAGCAACTGCAACAAAAAATTGAACCTCTGCTACTGCATGCCATCCGAACCACCACTTCAGATCTTTCATTTTCCGGCATAGAGAAACTTCCCTGCAGCAAAAACTATCTTTTCATTTCCAATCATCGCGATATTGTCATGGATCCGGCACTTGTAAATCTGAGTGCCTACCATCACCGGATTCAGACTCCCCGCCTTGCCATTGGTGACAACCTGTTAACGTACCCGTTTGTCAGCGATATGATGCGCCTGAACAAAAGTTTTATTGTAAAACGATCTCTTACCTCTCCCAGACAAAAATTCACCGCCCTCAAAACACTTTCTTCCTATATTCGCCATTCCCTGAAAGAAGAACATCAGTCAGTCTGGATCGCCCAACGTGAAGGTCGAGCTAAAGACGGAAACGATCGTACTGAGGCGACAATTATAAAAATGATCCACATGAGCGCTAAAGCTGAAGGACTGACCTTCGCTGAAAGCATGGCATCACTGAATATTGTTCCTGTCTCTATCGCTTATGAGTACGATCCCTGCGACGCGATGAAAGCCAGGGAATTATTGGCAAAAGAGCAGAAGGGGCATTATGAAAAGGGAAAAAATGAAGATATGCTCAGCATTGTAAAAGGTATTCAGGAATATAAAGGGCATATTCATGTGGCGTTTGGAACCCCTCTGACAGGCAGTTTCCGTAATGCCCAGGAAGTCGCTTCTGCAATAGACAAACAGATACACAAAATGTACCGGCTGTATCCCTGCAATATCCTGGCATGGCAGCAATTGCACCCAGATCATCATGCAGATCTTTTTTCTATAAAATCAGAATTTACTCAGACTGAATGGGATAAAAAACACGATGAATTTCAACAGCGGCTTGCAACAATGCCTGCAGAGCTACACTCTACCTTACTGAACATGTATGCTCAGCCAGCCAGAAACTATTTGGCGATTTAAAGACGAATATCGTTTAACCCTATATTGCAGCTTATTGCCCTCTATGACCTAATTAAAGAACGTGTAATTGGCTGCAAGCTGATCATTAATATTAATAAAACTCAACGGGGAATTCTTTTTTTTCGCCCGCACTTCATTGATCAGCGTGATAAGCGAAGCCCATAAGGGAGCTATCGCACTGTTTTCCCCTATAAGCATTTCTTCGCTTCCCCGAAAATTACGTAGTCACCACGGATCGCTATAGCAGAAACGTCCAGAACGATCCTATCGTTTTTCCTGTATTAACAGAAAGAACACTGAAACGGGCCTATTAAGCAGGTATCGCAAACAATTCACTGACGCCGCCACCGGTCACACTGCCTTCCGTATTACTTTTGTTCCAAAACACTTCTTTTCCCTTGCGCTTTGTGAGTATTATTTCTGTACCACCACAGGCCAGAACATGGGGATTACATAATGGATGATTCACACGGGCTGCTCCATCTTTCTTTAAGACTATTGCCGTATCCCGAATCACCAGTCGCAGCAAAAACGATAATGCCCTGCCCCGCGCTTTTTTTAAGAGCTGCCTCCATCTCTGAGTGAATATCCGGTGATTGTTCCCGCCCTCCCAGAGAGTTCACGGCAATAGATTGCTCCTCGCCATAAGTAAGGGGAAAGTCATAGAAGTGCGCTAACTGTAAGGGAAGCCAGCCGGGGAAAAGTTCCTGCTTAAACTCACTCATTGCAAACCACCTGAAAACAAATTGCACTTCCGTAGTATTGATCAGACTCTGCCTTTCATTCTGATTTTATTTTTTTCCCTTGCCAAAACTACTAAAAAATCCGGTTTTCTCAGGTTTCTCCGGCGGTTTAGTTGCCAGAGTCTCGTTGAGAAACTCAATTTGTTTACGTAATGACGCATTACACGCACTGATATTATGTAATCTCTGATGAACTTCAAAAATTCCATTCTGAACTTCCTCTCTGGTTTCAATCAGGCTCATGTTTTCTTTTTCCAGATGATCGACCCTTTTTTCTAAAGCAGACAAGTCCAGTGACACCTCAGGTCGTGCAGAAGCTCCCCGTTCCGCCCTGCGAGAAGAAGATTTCTTTGACTGACGCTTTATCGTATCAATGTCATAGGTTGCCTTCTCCTGTTGTGATGTTATTTGGTCAACTTTTTCCCCAATGTCCGAAAGACGTGCCATAACATCACCTACCATTGTCTCCATTTCCTGATTAGCGCCTCCTGATATAACTGCAGTCAGGCAGTCAATTTTTTCCTCCTGATCTTTATTCTTTTTTTCCAGACAATGCATATGGGTTTCCAAATCCTGAACTATCGCCGTCAACCGCTCTAGTTTTATGTGAAGTAAGTCATTTTCTTTCTGTAGTGTCTGATTATCGTCTTGTTGCATAGGGTCATTTTTTCCCTGACGGACAAACAATAACAGATCCAGGGAAGCCGTTTTCTCCTCATCCGAAATGACCGGACATTCCATACAATGAGTTACCGTTGAATTCCTCGAAACCTCTTCATGGCAACGAGGGCACGGAAGAGGTTTTAAATCGCAGCTTTGCTGATGCCACTCCAGCTGTTTCATAACGATTTCATCGTGACAATACGGGCAACAGGTTAATGCATAATCGCAAGTTTCCTGATGCTGATTCAGCATTATTATTGCCATCCGGACATGGCATCCATCATTCACACAGCTCACCTGCCGATAAAGACAATCGTTATTTATGTGCTGTAACATTTGCCCCAGTTCAGTAATAGATCGACATCCCTCACCTCTGTTAGGACAACACACTTTTAGCTGGTCGATCACCTGTCTGACCACGACAGAGACTTTTTCAATACCGGTCACAGGGTCTCTGCATTCCATGCAACGGTGTGATTCTGTTTTTCGATCGCACTTTTTACAAAAAGCACTATCTCCCCTACATTCAAGCTGGTTGCCGGATATTTTTCCACAGGCTCGACAGGTTTCAATTTCCATATTTTTTTCTAGGCAGGTCTTACAGCCCAAGTGCCCTTCCCTGCACCCTGTCAGACAACGGGCATCCTGCGCTAATTCAAAACAGATTCTGCACGTTAATGTATCAATAATAGGGTTTTTTATTACCTGACAAGTACGCTGAGTATTGTCTTTATCAAGAACGCTATACGTATAATCTGACAGTTCCGGCTCCGGTTCCGTATTAGACTGACTGCCTCCTTCCAACCCTTCAGACTGAGCGCCATTACCGGTATTCACAGGGCTGTTATCTGGCCCTGGGCATGAAATAATAACAACGGTTTCCTGATGCGAACGCGCCAGAATTAATCGGTGTCCATCCGGCTTCTGAAACCATATAACCGCAATCTCCCGACCCGTTACTGCACTGTCGGGAGAGTCTTCCTCAAAAGGCAGCTTAATCTCGCCTTCCTGCCGGTTGAAAAATTCACGGGCCTGCCAGGACGTGTGATTCATCCGTTCACGCCCATCATCACTGTCTTCCTGATAAGGACAACTTTGGACCTCCAGTTGACCTGTCAGTACATCACCGACCAGCGGTTCGTCTAAAACACACTCACCCGTATCAACTCTTATTTTTTGGGGGTTTATTTCAGGCCATTGCCATGGGGTAATTTCCTCTGGCTGTAATTCTGCTTGTCGTTTTTTCTGATCCGCAAACTGATGATTCATCCATTCAGGGAGATCATACTCAACAGCCATAGCTTCATGACTTCTGTTTTCCACCAGCAGAGCCTGAGCTGTAACGGCTGCCAGCATAAATATAACAGAAAGCAACATACTCGATATAACAGGGGATAAAGAAAGAGCTGCTGTACGAAAGCAAAACAAATAACGCATAATAACCGCCTATCACTGTTCATTATTATTAATAGGTACGGTGATTTAACTTAGCAGGCTTTTATAAAAGGGCGAGTTATCGGATTATTCGGTGAACAAGGCATTCTCAACATGTCCGGTAACAGACTGATAAGACTTATTAAAGAGTCTCACTCCGTTGTAGGCAGGACTTTTGTATAAAAAAAGCAAAGTAACGAGCATAGCCGTCACTACGGCAAGAAACTTCAACACAGAATTCTCGTTCAGACAGTCAGCGCCCTAAAAGAGTTAGAAAAAGCAACGGGAATCCATTATTGATAAGGAGCACTATGTTCAGCTTATGTTTTTTTGTCCCCTCCAGTCATCTTGAATCAGTAAAATCTGCTGTCTTTAGTACGGGAGCCGGACATTATGGGCCATACGACCAATGTTGTTGGCAAACGTTAGGCCAGGGACAATTCCGTGCACTGGACGGCAGCTCCCCTTATATCGGCTCCACAGGGGAAACAGCACACGTGGATGAATATCGTGTGGAAATGATTTGTCCTGACGATCGTCTGGATGCAGCTGTCCGTGCGCTGAAAGATTCTCACCCTTACGAACAACCGTATTATATTGTCTGGCCTGTTAACCGTTTTCCTGAGCCTGAAGACTGAGAGGCATAATCCTGTCCCGATGCAACGGATAACGCCGGATCTCCCGATCATGAAAATAATACCGCAACGTCCTGCTTACGGTTGAAAAAGACAGATCATCCCATGGAATGTCTTCTTCCCTAAACAAAGCGACTTCCAGGCTTTCCGACCCAGCCTGATATTCCGGTGAAGACATGCTGGCGAGAAAGAACATAGATACCTGACCGGCATGAGCTACATCAAATAAGGTGTATAAGGATTTAATCCTTACGATAGCCCCTGCTTCCTCCAGCGTTTCCCGCGCTGCCCCTTCTTCTATGGTTTCTCCCAATTCCATAAAGCCGGCCGGTAACGTCCAGAAACCTTTTCTGGGCTCAATACCCCGTTTGCACAAGAGTATTTTATCGCCAAAAACCGGCAGGCAACCGGTAATAATCGTGGGGTTCTGATAATGAATTATGCCACAGCTCTTACAGACATCCCGCATCCGGTTATCACTGGCGGGTATTTGCCGGGTCATTACAGACCCGCAGTGATAACAAAAATTGATGGTCAGCGATCCCATTGACATTTCTACCCCGCATATATCTGAATACCAGTCCTTACAGGATAACCCGATACCCGTTTTAGGTAACACTCTATCGCACTTTCCTTATCAAGCTTTTTCCTGTGCATTCCGGTCAGGCTGTCCTGTTTCTGGAATTACCGTAAACATGGCCATCCAGAGTAAACGCCTTCACCGTCCTAACCCGATGATCCCTCACCTGCATGATTTCAAAACAATAGCGCCCATAACGGAAACACACCCTTGCATCGGGAATGAATTCCATTTCTTCCGTAATCAGACCACTGATCGTCCTTGCCTCATCCACAGGTAGTTGCCAACCCAGCATACGGTTGATATCCCGGATAGAGGCGGAACCATCAATAATAAAACTTCCGTCATTCTGTGGCGTGATATCATGACTGGTATCGGAAACATCTGTTGTAAAGTCACCGACAATTTCCTCAAGGATATCTTCCAAGGTGATAAGCCCGATGATGTCACCGTACTCATCCACCACCAGAGCCGTACGCTCCCGGCTTTTCTGGAAATTGAACAGCTGCGTGTGCAGCGGTGTTCCTTCCGGCACATAATAAGGATCCACCGTTTCCTGCAGCAATACCGCTTTATTGACTTCTTCAAGACTGAGCAACCGGGCAATTTTACGCATATGTAACATGCCAATCACATTATTGATATCCCCCCGGAACACCGGCACACGGGTATGCTGACAGTCTCGCAACTGATCCAGAATTTCCTGGATATCGTCCTCAAGGTCAATACCGACAATTTCGTGACGGGGAATAAGAATGTCTTCCACTGTCACTTTTTCCAGATCCAGAATCCCCAACAACATACTTTTACGTTTTTTCGGTAAGCGCCTGCCGGACTCATTCACGAGGGTACGCAACTCTTCTGCATTCAACTGATCGGCTCCGCCCTCTCCCGGGCGAATCCCAAAAGGATGCATCATCAGAGAACAAATACCATTCACCGTCCAGACCACAGGATAAAGCAGCTTCAACAAGGGCAATAAAATCAGTGACGCAGGAAAAGCAACTTTCTCAGGATACAACGCCGCTATTGTCTTAGGCGTAACTTCACCGAAAATAAGAACCAGAACGGTCAATAATAACGTCGCTACGACAATACCCTGATCGCCCCATAACCGGACAGCAATAACTGTTGCCAGGGATGACGCCAGAATATTAACGAAGTTGTTACCAATAAGGATCACCCCAATCAGGCGATCCGGCCGTTCCAATAAGCGGCTGGTGCGGCAGGCACCGCGAAGACCTTTTTTGGCCAGGTGACGTAACCGGTAACGATTGATTGCCATCATGCCGGTTTCAGCACTGGAAAAAAATGCAGAACAAAATAACAAAGCTAATAGTATGCCCAGTAACAGGCCAACAGGTACCTGATTCAAGAATTAATCACCCCGAGTTGATTGAATACCGTTAACGAAAAGAGAACCATACAGTATTTGATGAATAGCCTTTGACAAAAGGTTGCTTGTCACAACGAAGAATCATTGCCTCTGATAACACCTATCGGCTAAACCGCACAAACAGATAACTGTATCACTGAACAACGGTCGCAACGTTATCCAGCGACACCAGTATCAGCCTCCAGCCAAAGAACGCAACCGCCAATAATACTGCCCCAATAACCACCCAACGCATCACCCTGTCACCACGCCACCCCCACATAACCCGCCCGATAAGAACGTAGGCAAACACACACCAGGCAATCAGGGATAACATGGTTTTCTGTATCAGGTGATGTGCGAACATATTATCAAAAAACAGAAAACCACTGGCCAGAGAGAACGTTAATAATACCTCTCCCACCAGCAAGAATTCGAACATTAGTTTTTCCATGACCTGAATAGGTGGCAAGACTTTTATTAATGCACCAGAGGCATGGCTTCTCAGACGCGTCTCCTGCCAGGACAAAAGAAGAGACTGGCACATAGAGGCCAGTAATACGCCGTAGGCCAGAACAGACACCAGAACATGGGTTACCAGAAGAAGCTTAGGACGAACCACAATATGCTGAAAAGGAAACAGCCATGCCATCAAAACAGACAGACAGGCTACCGGAAGAAAAAGGACCAACAGGTTATCCGATGGCTTCCGGATACTGCTCAACAGAACCATGGTAAGAATAAACAGTATTGTCAGCGAGATAATAACAAAAATACCCAGGTTAATTCCCTGTTCTACATGAATCAGCCCATACAGGGCCAGCATCTGGCTGAATGCGCCCAGGAAGGTCAGCCATAAAATGACATCCCTTGCCATAGGCCGGATTCCGGATATACGAACCATCTGGGCAACACTACCGGCTGCAAAAAAAATCAGTGCTGCAATACTGCTCAGTATAACGTTCATCAGAATGAAATCACCTTATTCATAAGCGCCTGCGCAAAGAAGGCTTTTACCCACACCTACTGGAAAGGATAATCATTTTCTGCTCCACTGTCATGGCTCGTTATCTGCAGAAAAACCTGTGTAAAAACCACCGTCTTAACAGATCATTACGACTTAGGAAGACAATCCGTTATAATTACCCATCAACTATTCATTATCCATCAACGATCAAAAAACCATGAAGGTCACAACACCTATATGGCCAATAAGACAATCGTGGTTGTATTTCATAGTTGTATTTCATAGTTATATTACACGGTTATTTCAGCTATAGAATATTGGCATATCAGGATAACAAGGAGTTCCCATGTTTGAGAATTTAACAGAACGCTTGTCTCGTACGCTGAAAAGCGTAACAGGAAAAGCACGGCTGACAGAAGATAATATTAAGGATACCTTACGAGAAGTCCGTATGGCACTGCTGGAGGCGGATGTTGCCCTTCCGGTAGTCCGTGAGTTTGTCAACCGGGTCAAGGAACGAGCCATTGGCCAGGAAGTTCAGGATAGCCTGAGTCCCGGTCAGGCTTTCGTCAAAATTGTTCAGCACGAACTGATCGATGTCATGGGTACGGCCAACGATGGCCTGAACCTCGCCACCCAGCCACCTGCGGTAATTTTGATGGCCGGTTTACAGGGGGCTGGTAAAACCACCTCTGTGGCAAAACTGGGGAAATGGCTTAAGGAGCGGCAGAAAAAATCGGTCATGGTGACCAGTGTCGATGTATACCGTCCTGCCGCGATCAAACAGCTGGAAACACTTGCCAAAGAAACCGAACTGACCTTCTTTCCCTCTAGCACTGAGCAGAAACCGGTTAATATTGCACAAAATGCCTTACATGAGGCAAGAATACAACACAGTGATGTCCTGATTATTGATACCGCAGGTCGCCTGCATATTGATGATGCCATGATGGAAGAAATCCGTGAATTGCACGATTCCATCAATCCCATAGAAACCCTGTTTGTCGTGGATGCCATGACCGGACAGGATGCCGCCAATACGGCACGAGTATTTAATGATGTCCTGTCCCTGACCGGTGTTATTCTCACCAAAGCCGATGGCGACTCCCGTGGCGGGGCTGCACTGTCTGTACGCCAGGTGACCGGAAAACCCATCAAGTTTATTGGGATGGGTGAAAAAATCGATGCGCTGGAACCGTTCCATCCAGACCGAATCGCGTCCCGTATTCTGGGTATGGGAGACGTTCTTTCTCTGATCGAAGAAGCCGAACGCAAGCTGGACAAGAAAAAAGCCGACAAGCTGGCCAATAAACTGAAAAAAGGCAAGACCTTCGATCTGGAAGATTTTCGTGACCAGCTTCAGCAAATGAAAAAAATGGGGGGAATTGCAGGGCTGATGGACAAACTCCCGGGAATGGGAGACATGAGCCAGCAAATGCAGGGACAGGGGGACAGTAAAATGTTTGTACGCATGGAAGCCATTATTAATTCCATGACACCTGCGGAACGAAAAAATCCGGACATTATGAATGGCTCAAGAAAACGTCGCATTGCCCAGGGATCAGGCAGCCAGATACAGGACATTAACCGACTGGTAAAACAGCATAAACAGATGAGCAAAATGATGAAAAAAGTCTCTCGTAAAGGCGGGATGGCTAAACTCATGAGAGGCATGGGCGGATTAAAAGGCCAGATGCCCGGAGGAGGTAATATGGGCGGAATGCTGCCTCCCGGCGGAGGACGAAAATTCCCGTTTTAAACGGATAAATATAAACCTAAGAAAACATCACGGCTGCTTCTTACAAGAAACAGCCACTTTTTACTACTCATCACAACATCATCAATATCTATAAGATGAGGCATTCCTCCTTATATTTCCTTTCGTGCTTTTTCCCTGCAGGAGAAATGGCATTACCCGGTTTAAGTACCAGGGAGCTATCAATTACTGGAGGTTGAACAAGTAATTCATGCTGTTTCTGATCTTGTTTTCTTACCTGTTTCAGAGGCGACTTACTATTTCCTACTTCAATGACAAGTATAATAGTGTCATCTTGAAGATATCTTTCCGACTCCAGTATACTATGTGATGCAAAAAAAGGGACTCCTAACGCAACATTCATTTCAGAGGTTGGCTTTGCAACAGAATTATTCTCTTTATCAGGGATAAAAGAATCACTCAGGTGTCTACTTCCATCCTTTTGATCCAATAAAGTAAAAGTAATTTTTTCAGAAAAAGGCCACGCTAAACAATTATCATAATCCCCCTTCATCACCACAAAAAAGAACGATATATGGGTCCCTTTTCCCATGCCATCCCCATTTAAATACACTCGTCCACACATTTTATAGCCTGCTCTGCTGGTGTAGAAGGGTTGGCTATATAATGACAAAGTTTTTCCATCTATACCCTCTAGTTTCCTTCGTTTATAATCCTTCATTTTCCAATGAAGAACACCCTCATAATTAACTGTCTCCATAATTTGCATTCTTAAATCCAGCTCAGCCAAACGTATATCAGTAACAGCATCTTTTATTCCTGAAATTTTTGGTATTTCTGATTGTTTTCCCGTTTTATCAGAGGAGCTCCCACTATTGCTCTTATCACGATCTTTATAATTCTCATTTTCTGTTCTCTTGGTTGCATCTAATGCTTTAGCATTATTTCTATGTGCAATATCTAAATATTTTGAAAAAGTAGCTGAAAAGTCGTTAACAAACGACTGCTTTTGTTCAGGCTCTAAATTAGAGTCACTAACCACTGCAGTCAATAAATCAGACCAGATGTTTTCCATATTTCTACCTGTACCTGTTTTTTCTTCCTGACTATCAATAAAATACTGACTCTGACTATAATAGAAATCTCTTATACCGGAGCTATCAGGCAACTGAACCTGATTACCTGTTTTTTTATTTGAGTCTGATTCATCAAACTCATAAGGTGGAGGATCTTCCGTACTCTTATTTTCAACATCAGACACATTATTATTTTGCTGAGCAGCCGTCATATCTGATATCGATTCAGCTTCAGAAGAATTCCCGTTACTTAAACCAGACCACGCCACTAAAGCGTATCCACCGCATAAAAAACTCATGATGAATATTATTAACTTATGATTCATAATCATAACTCCGGGTACTTTATTAAACACAAGGCATGAG
>NSIT01000041.1_pt1 | contig 22047 bp, 20 predicted proteins | sample 1450681 | NCBI WGS metagenome assembly NSIT01 (sample SAMN07455404, study PRJNA386592) | invertebrate metagenome | isolation source: Endozoicomonas-like sequences binned from scallop gill tissue | host: Pecten maximus | place: United Kingdom: Lyme Bay MPA | collected 2013-06-01
CTATATTAATTGACAACCAATTCAACTGGTTCTGGCATACCTTTAGGCATTCAAAGAATCTGTATAGAGATGTTATCATTGCATCTTTCTTTATTAATATTTTTATTTTAGCCTCGCCCTTATTTATGCGCCTGGTCTACAATCGCATCATTCCCTCTTATTCCATTGATACTCTTTGGGTATTATCTTCTTCTGTATGCCTTATTATTTTATTCGAAGTGATCGTACGATATATAAGACATAAAGCACTGAATCTTTCTGCAAGAAAATCTGACATCATACTTTCCTCAAAAATAATGACTAAAATAATGACTATTCAATTAGAAAATGCTCCAATTTCAGTCGGCGCTTTTTCTCGCCAGTTACAGGATTTTGATAGTATCAGGGAATGCATGACATCAGCAACAATTACAGCAGCTATTGATCTTCCATTTTCGCTATTATTCCTTTTCGTCATCTACTGTCTTTCTGGCTTTATGGTCATCATTCCCATAGGCTGCATGCTTATACTCATAATTTATTGTCTACTCATACAACCTGCTATTAAACGACAGGTTGAAAAAAATGCACGGCTTAACATACAGAAGCATGCTGAACTCATAGAAAATATATCTGGTCTTGACTCCATCAAACTAGCTACTGCTGAAAATTTTTTTCAATTCCGTTGGGATCAGCTGATATCGATGGTTTCAGAAAGTGAAATAAATATCAGAGAGCTTTCATCTTCAGCACAAACACTATCTTATGGACTTCAGCATTTAACTACTATTTTCCTAACTGTATCTGGCGTATTTTGTATTTATAATGGTTCACTATCTTTAGGTGGGATGATCGCTGTCATGATGTTAGGAGGTCGGTCTATAAGCCCTATAGTTCAGCTGTCCATATTATCGACCAGGTACCATCAAGCCAAATCAGCTTTACAGCAAATAAATAAAATCATGCATATGCCTGAAGAACAACAATCAACAACAGCGTTTATCCCTCATCCGGAAATAACAGGGCATTTTCGGTGCAATGACCTTTCATTTAGCTATCCCGGTAATCCTAAAAAAGTACTGTCTGGAATATCTGTAACTATTGAACCCGGTGACCGAATCATTATTTCAGGTAAAAGTGGTAGCGGAAAAACAACACTATCAAGACTGTTATGTGGATTATATCAACCGACTGAAGGTACCCTTTTAATTAACGGCATTACTAGCCAACAATTTCCAGCTTCATTAATAAGACAATCCATTGGTTGCCTACCCCAAACGGTCCGAGTATTTCATGGTTCAATTCGCGATAATATTATTCTGGGAAATACACATTACAGCGACAAAGAAATATTAAGAGCTGCCACCATGAGCGGTGTTATGCGTTTTATTACTGAGGAACAAAATGGTTTTAATCGCTTGTGTGGTGAGGACGGGAAAATGCTATCCATAGGCCAGAAGCAATGTATAGCTCTTGCCAGAGTATTTCTGAGGGCTCCACCTATATTGCTTCTTGATGAGCCACTATCAGGTATGGATAACAGCATGACTGAACAGACACTTCAATCTCTCGAAGAAATTTCCAGACAAGTCACATTAATCATTTGTACCGCTTACCCTGGAAAAATATATTTTGCAGACCGAATCATTACACTGGATCATGGTCATATCATAGCCGATGGAACACCCAACCATATTTTACAGTCCTCTATCCAATAATTTATGTAATGCAATGGTTATTTTTCTCACATGAAAAAATTTTATCGACACATTATTGATGCTCAGGTCAATGCTCTTCATCCTGAATTCAGTGTAGCTCGATTTATTTTATTCTTGATTATTGGAATGAGTCTTCTATTGATAATAATCATTGCTCTTACCAATATTGATGAAATTACTGTAGGGGAAGGGAAGATCATACCATCAACTACAATACAAATAATTCAAAGCTTAGATGGAGGAGCCATAAAAAATATATGTATTCATGAAGGAGATACTGTTAAATCCGGAACCGTATTACTGCAAATAGAAGACACCCGATCACAATCTCTCTTTCGATCGAAACATCGAGAAATAGAAGGATTAACAGCTGAAATAGTAAGGCTTGAAACGGAAATTCATAGTATAAACATTTCAAGCAAAAAACATCCTATAGAGGTAAAAATAACCCCACAAGAAATCTTGTGGCCGACATCCTTCCATAATACACACCATCTGCAAATCATCAGGAATCAATCTGAAACTTATCATGGACATATGCAACAACTTCAACATCAAATTACAAGCATGCAGCAACAAATTGACCAAAAAAAACTGGAACTAATCGATATTCAGGAAAAAAAGAAATTTTCTTTGACCAGCATGAAATATCTGGAAAAAGAAATTAATATAAAATCGCCTCTGGTGAATGAAGGTATTTTCCCCAGTCTTGACTTATTACAATTGCAGAGGAGACTATCGGATCATAAATCAGATATTAACAGTATGGAACTGACCGTCAGCCGACTGTTATCTGTATTAGATGAACAGCACTCTAAAAAAATCATGCTAGCCCAATCTTTCTTAAATGAAACATGGAACAACCTATGCATTATCAAAGAGCGTCAAGCACAATTAAAAGAAGAAATTACTGCTGTTGCTGATAGAGTCAATAAAACACAAATCAGAGCTCCTGTTACTGGTACGGTTAAAAAATTGCATTTTACTACCATTGGCGCCGTTATAATGCCTGGAGAAAACTTACTGGAAATGGTTCCTCAGGATGATTCATTACTTATTGAAGCAAAAATATCGCCATCAGATATTGCCTTCTTGCATACAGACCAGCCTGCTAACATACGTCTTTCAGCTTATGATTATACTCGGTATGGGGCCATCAAAGGGTTCATTGAATACATTAGTGCCGATACAATAGAAGACAATAGAAACAATATTTATTACATTATAAGAGTAAGGACAACTCAACAAATACCCGTCTCACCATCCCACTTTAAAATTTCAAAAATAATACCTGGTATGCGGGCAACGGTTGAAATCATCACCGGACAGCGAACCATCCTAAGTTATTTAACACAGCCAGTACTTTTATCTCTACATAACTCTATGGGTGAAAAATAGTCGAATATTTTTTATCACTCCTTTCATATCCATTACCATTACTTACCTCGAAAGAAGCTCTTCTTTTTCATAATATATAAAAAAGCCGGTGGCTCTAAAAAGAGCCACCGGCTTCAAGATCAATAAACTATAATATTAGCCACCGAAGTCATCGAACAAGATGTTTTCTTTTTCCACACCCAGATCTATCAGCATTTTTTCTACCGCAGCATTCATCATAGGAGGCCCACACATGTAGAACTCACAATCTTCCGGAGCTTTGTGCTGCTTCAAATAGTTTTCATACAGCACCTGATGGATAAATCCGGTTTTACCCGTCCAGTTGTCTTCAGGCATAGGATCAGACAAAGCCAGGTGCCAGGTGAAGTTCGGGTTATCTTCAGCCAGTTTATTAAACTCATCCACATAGAATGCTTCACGCAAGGAACGTGCACCATACCAGAATGAAATTTTGCGTGTAGAATGCAGGCGCTTAAGCTGATCAAAAATATGGGAACGCATAGGTGCCATACCTGCACCACCTCCAACAAAGATCATTTCCGCGTCCGTATCCTTGGCAAAAAATTCACCAAACGGACCAAAGACACTGAGCTTGTCACCAGGTTTCAGGTTAAAGACATAAGAAGACATCTTTCCTGGTGGTACATCATCCATTCGAGGAGGCGGAGAAGCAACACGGATATTGAACTTCAATATGCCTTTTTCTTCCGGATAGTTCGCCATGGAATAAGCTCTGATTGTAGTTTCATCTACTTTAGAGACAAATTTCCACAAATTAAACTTATCCCAGTCTGCGCGATACTCATCTTCAATATCGAAGTTTTTGTACTCAACCGTATGCGGAGGACATTCTAACTGCACATAACCACCAGCACGGAAGTTAACATGTTCGCCTTCCGGCAGCTTCAATACCAGCTCTTTAATAAAGGTGGCCACGTTATGGTTGGAAACGACTTCACATTCCCATTTCTTAACGCCCATCACTTCATCAGGCACTTCAATTTTCAAGTCACGTTTCACAGAAACCTGACAAGAAAGTCTCCAGCCTTCACGTTCTTCCCGGCGGTTAAAGTGTACTCGCTCGGTAGGCAGCATTTCACCACCTCCTTCAAGCACTTTACAACGGCACTGCGCACAAGTACCACCGCCACCACAGGCAGAAGGCAAAAACAGCCCCTTTTCTGCCAGAGTTGTTAACAACTTACCCCCCGCGTGCGTCGTTACTGCTTTGTCAGGATCATCATTAATATTGATCGCAACATCGCCAGTACTCACCAGTCGTGAGCGGGCTGCCAGAATAATGACAACCAGCGCCAACACGATGACGGTGAACATGACTACACCCAGGATGATGATATTAAAATCAGACATATATCTATCTCATCCCTTTACAACTGAACGCCTGAAAATGACATAAAACCAAGTGACATCAACCCAACGGTAATAAAAGTTATCCCAAGACCCCGTAACCCCGGTGGTACATCACTGTATTTCAGTTTTTCCCGGATACCAGCCAGGGCAGCGATTGCCAGAGCCCAGCCAAGACCCGCACCCAAACCATAAACCACACTCTCACCAAACTGATAGTCACGCTCCAGCATAAAGAGCGAACCACCCATGATTGCACAGTTAACGGTAATCAATGGCAGGAATACCCCTAGTGCGTTATACAGAGACGGCACATATTTATCCAGAAACATCTCCAGGATCTGCACCAATGCTGCAATCACGCCAATAAAGGTAATCAAGCTTAAAAAGCTCAGGTCTACACCGGCCACTAACGCACTGTCTTTCAGAATATTTTGATAGATCAGACTGTTAACCGGAACAGTAATAGCCATAACAACCACTACGGCCACACCCAAGCCAATTGCCGTTTTCACTTGTTTGGATACGGCAAGAAATGTACACATCCCGAGGAAAAATGACAGTGCCATGTTTTCAATAAACACGGACCTGACAAAAAGCGAGATAAAATGTTCCATAGTTTAGTGCACCTCGCTGAATTGAGTATTAGGCGCAATAGTAAAGTCAGCTTTCTCAACCTGTTCTGTCTTGGCTGTGCGGATCACCCAGATCAGCAAGCCGATCAGGAAAAACGCACTAGGTGCCAGCAACATCAGGCCGTTAGGCTGATACCATCCACCGTTGTTAACCGTCTGAAAAATTTCCACACCGAAAAGCTTGCCTGCCCCGAGTAATTCACGGAAAAAGGCAACGATCAACAATACACAACCGTATCCCAAACCATTACCAATACCATCCAGAAAAGATAACCCCGGGCTATTTTTCATGGCGAACGCTTCTGCACGTCCCATAACAATACAGTTAGTGATGATCAGTCCGACAAAAACAGACAATTGTTTACTGATATCAAACGCGTAAGCTTTCAGCAACTGATCCACAACAATAACCAGGGAAGCAATAACCGTCATCTGACAGATAATGCGGATGCTGTTAGGTATTTGGTGACGGATCAGCGATACCACTAAGTTTGAACAGGCAGTCACACCAGTTACTGCCAGCATCATTACCAGACTCACCTGCATGCTCGTCGTTACCGCCAGAGCGGAACAGATACCCAGTATCTGTAAGGCAATGGGATTATTGTTAACGACTGGCTGCAGCAGGATGTCTTTGGTTGCTTCAGCCATTATGCATCCCCTGTTTTCAATTGATTAATGAAAGGTCCAAAACCGCCTTTACCCATCCAGAAACGCACCAGATTCGTCACACCATTACTGGTCAATGTGGCGCCAGCCAATCCGTCTACCTGATAGGAAGCTCCTGAGGCACCGGGCTTAACCGCACCCTTGATTACACCCAGAGCGACATTTCCCTTGTCATTATACACCTGCTTTCCAACCCACTTGGCTTTCCAGGCCGGATTGTCTACTTCGCCGCCCAGCCCAGGGGTTTCACCTTGTTCATAAAAGCCCAGTCCTACTACGGTATCCAGATCACTTTCCAGTGCAATGAATCCATACATCGTAGACCACAGGCCATAACCATGAACCGGCAAAATCAGAGTATCCAGTTTACCGTTTTTTTCCACCAGGTAGACTTTGGCGATATTGGCTTCCCGTTTGATAGAAGCAATATCTTCAGATGCCGTCAGCGTCCGGGAAGTTTTCGGATCTTTAGCAGCGGTACGCTGGTCATATTTATCCACATCACCGCTTACAAAACGGCCTGTTTTCAAATCAACCAAACGTGCTTTTACTTCATGGCTGAACAACGAAGCAACATCCTGGTTGCTCATCTCATGAGCATTTTTAGCAATGCCTGAGATCAGCAGGATATTACGCTGAACATCCACTACCTTATTAAGGTCCTGCCGTGATTTCAGGAATACAGCAGCTCCCGAAACCAGAATTGAGCACACCAGCGACAGCAGGATGGTCACCAACAGCGTTTTTTTAATAGAGTCGTTAGACATTAATTCCTGGCCTCCCGACGTTTAATATTAGCTTCCGTCACGAAGTAATCGATCAACGGTGCAAACAGGTTGGCAAACAGAATGGCCAGCATAATACCTTCAGGAAATGCCGGGTTGATCACACGGATCAGAACAGACATAACACCAATCAGGATGCCATAGAACCAGCGCCCTGTATTCGTCATGGCCGCAGACACTGGATCCGTTGTCATAAAGATCAGGCCAAACGCAAACCCACCCAAAACGAAATGCCAGTACCAGGGCATGGCAAACATCATATTGGTTTCAGAACCGATGGCATTAAACAGACCGGACAAGACAATCATACCCATTAGGGTACCAACAACAATTCTCCAGGAAGCAACGCCACTGATAAGCAATACAGCACCACCGATTAAAATCGCCAGCGTTGAGGTCTCACCGACACATCCCTGGATCGTTCCCAGAAAGGCATCCATCCAGGAAATATGGTTAGCCAGTAAATTATCAATGCCACCTTGCTGAGCAAGACTCAGTGGAGTTGCGCCGGAAAACCCGTCTACGGCTGTCCATACCTGATCACCGGAAATTTGTCCGGGATACGCAAAATACAGAAAAGCACGACCAGCCAAGGCAGGGTTCAGGAAGTTTTTGCCGGTTCCGCCAAACACTTCTTTAGCAATCACAACACCAAACGTAATACCCAGTGCCACCTGCCACAAAGGAATATCCGGTGGCATGATCAATGCATACAGAACAGATGTAACAAAGAATCCTTCATTGACTTCGTGCTTACGCACCATAGCAAAAAGGACTTCCCAAAAACCACCCACAATGAATGTCACTGCATAGATCGGCAGGAACTGTATGGCGCCATAGATGATGTTATCCCAAATACTTGACGGATCATTACCGGCCAACCAGCTGAGTACGACACTGTGCCAATCCGAAGAAGCGGATAATCCACCAGCAATAGCACTGTTAGCCTGAAACCCTACATTCCACATACCAAAAAACATGGCCGGAAATGTACAGAGCCATACCAGTCCCATCATACGTTTCAAATCCAACGCATCACGTACATGACTGGTATTATGGGTTCGGGATAATGGGCTATATAACAGGGTATCCGCAGCTTCAAACAACGCATACCATTTCTCATGTTTACCGCCCTTGGTAAAATGAGGCTCCATCGAGTCCAGAATTTTTCGCAATCCCATATGATTACCCCTCCAGTTCAATGCGTGTCAGATTGTCACGCAGGATGGGGCCATACTCATATTTGCCGGGGCAAACATAACTACACAAAGCAAGATCCTCTTCTTCCAATTCCAGAGCTCCCAGTTTTTGCGCCATTTCTGTATCACCAACTAACAATGAACGCAGCAGCTGAGTAGCCAGAATATCCATAGGCATAACCTGTTCATAGCTGCCAACGGGCACCATTGCTCTTTCCCCACCATTGGTCGTAGTGGTGAAATTGAACAATTTACGCGGGTTAAGCCGGGAGAACAGCACGTTTTTCACTGAATGACGATCCACCGCAGGATTCAGCCATGCTAAAAAGTGCCGATGGGTTTCCTCAGCAAGAACAGATACCTGATTATGATAACGTCCCAGATAAGCCATCGCCCCCTGAGTTGATGTCCTTCCGCCCAACACGGAACCAGTGATGATTCTGTTGTCACCGCTTTTCAGCTCATTTTGAGTCAAGTCAGCAATGCACGCTCCCACAAGAGTCCGAACCAAACGCGGTTTTGTTACCTGAGGGCCGGCCAGTGAAATAATCCGATCGCTGTACAAACGTCCTGTTAAAAACAGTTTACCGACAGCTATAACATCCTGATACCCTATCTGCCAGACGGTTTTTTTAGTGGATACGGCATCCAGGAAATGAATGTGCGTACCCGGCAATCCTGCAGGATGCGGGCCGGAAAATTCTTCAGCGGTTGCTACGCTGGCAGGAATACGCGCTCCCGGTGCTTTGCACAGGAAAATACGTCCACCACTCAGCTTACTAAGAATATTAATACCCTGCTCAAACGCATCCGCTTCTTCATTAATCGCTACTTCAGGATTAGCCGCCAACGGATGGGTATCGATGGCAGTAACAAATATGGAGTGAGGCCTTGATCCCAATGCAGGAACCTTGCTGAACGGACGGGTTCGCAAAGTAGTCCACAACCCAGCTTCATTCAGCTGAGCTTCAACCTGATCGGCTGTCAACCCAGCTAATGCGCTGCGCTCAAAAAAGGCAAAAGTCTCTTCTTCATCACTCTTAAGGTCAATGACGATGGATTGAAACACCCGTCGCTCACCTCGATGAACAGAAGCAACTACCCCCGCAGCCGGTGCTGTATAGCGAACGCCCGGTGTTTTTTTATCCGTAAAGAGCAGTTGCCCCTTTTTTACCAGATCCCCCTCTGATACCGCCATAGTAGGTTTCATTCCTACATAGTCAAGACCTATCAAAGCAACAGAACGAACTGTCTGTCCCTTTGATACGCTTTGCTCGGGCGATCCAGATATTGGGAGATCCAGCCCCTTTTTAATCTTGATCATACACTCGCCTAATCAATTAAATTGAGGTCAGGAATAATCGGTAGCTCCGGAAGTGTTCACCAAATATAACTGACAAACCCATAGCAACACATTCAAATGCCACTTTTATCAATAAATTCTTTTCACTGGTAATATGAAGCCTACTTACACAATATGTGCTTGCGTTACCCTAACTCACTAATAGACCAGAGAAAAACATTTATCTTTATTAACCCATGTGTTGTTAAACGGACAACAGCCCTGATTATCTGGCTCCAACCAAATTATTATGTGCAACCATCCGCATAACTGACAAAAAGACCGGCGTTATTATATCGATTGCGAAGCTTCTATACCACACCGGAAACACCCGATATAGTGAGATATCTGGCTATACGTAAAAAGTACCTTTGCCATAAACAAACCCACATATTTTACTAACAAAAATACGCATCACAAAAAAACAAAAAGTATTCATACCCATTAATACCAATAAAAAAACCTACCCATACTTTGGTTGAATGCATAACAGGCAATAGAATTTATTTAATGCATTGCTTAAGAATTTTTATAGTCTCTCACTCTTTTTAACTTTTATTAACCGAATCAATAAATATTACTTTACGTCATCTCCATCGGCATCCCCGTCAGGATAATCTTCCAGAACAAACTGCGCGGCACGTTTCGCTACCATCATGACCGTTGCATTAATATTGCAGGATGGAATGACAGGGAAGACCGACGCATCCACAACTCTAAGACCAGATACACCTCTTACCATCAAGCGTTCATTAACCACGGCTAAATCATCTGCGTCATCCCCTGCCCTACAGGTGCCACAGAGATGCCAGGCACTGGTTGCCAGATGCTGAATGTAGTATTCTAGATCTTCATCAGAAGATTCTGGATAAGGTCCTATTGCAAGAGATTCTCCATTTTCGTCTTTTAGCACCTGATCCGCGTAACATGTGGATCCAGCCTGCTTTTGCATTATACGAAAAACCTCCCTAATCCCCGAAATTAACGTTTTCATATCCTTTCCACCAGAATCTGACAAATACTGGGGATCAATACGAGGAGCAGAAAACGGATTGTTCGATGCCAGCGTAACAACACCCCGACTTTCCGGAGACAACAAGGTAGGCAATAAATACACGCCATAGGTGTGAAACTTTATATCTAAGAACCTGGCGGTTTCCGTATTAACATTCAATGCCTTCCAGTAACTCTTTGATCCGGACGTCGCACCAAAATGAATCTGAATATCCGGTGAATAATCCTCTTTAGTCGCAAAAAAAACACCGGCTTCTGCCACATTAGAGGATAAGATCCCGGGATTGACAGGAAGCCATCGAGACAAAACATATCGCGCTCCCGCTTTGAATTTTTTCCAGCAATTTGTTTGTGTTTCAGGATCAAGAGATTCTTCTAAAGAAGCATAAGGGACAGGAACCATCACATGATCCTGTAAGTTTTTCCCTACCGGTAATATCTTTTTAAGTTCTATCTCATGTTCTTGCAATATTTCCTTAGGACCGATACCGCTCAACATTAATAATTGAGGAGAATGTATTGCGCCGGCAGAGAGGATCACTTCCTTAGCACATTCAACCACTCTTAGTAGAGCAGAATCACTCTTGCTGTCACCTTCATAATAAGCAACACCTGAAGCCTTTAAAGAATCGGCTTCATCCCACATAATGTTCGAAACAAGAGCATTTTTTATGATGGTAAGCCGATCTTTATATTTTTGTACCGGTTTTAAGAAAACACTGGCAGCATCCATTCTTGCACCATTTAAGGTAGTTGTCTGAAATCTTCCCACTGTTTTATTGCGTGATTCGCCTGAATTAAAATCATTAACCGGTTTGTATCCCGCTTTTTTAGCCGCTTCAATAAACGCTTCTGTTGCAGGAAAGTGAAATTCAGGCATTGAAACAGGTAACAGGCCTGTTTGACCGTGCGTATTACTTTGCAGATTCTCTGCATCCCTGTTATTTTCCAGCAAGGTAAAAATCGGCGATACCTTATCATAAGACCAATTATTACACCCGCCTTGACACCACCTGCTGAAATCGACGGGATCACCCCGCAAATAGATCATCTGGTTAATGAGTGATGAGCCTCCTAACCCTTTACCCAAAGGCAAACGGAGTTTACTCTCATGCAACGCTCTACCAGCATGTTCCTGAGGAACGGTTTTTCTTGACCAATCGTATTGTCTACCCTGATGCAAAACAGCTAATGCAGGAACAGCAATACCGGAACGTAATCCTGGTTCATCACCAGCTTCCAGTACTAACACCGTATAATCGGAATTTTCAATGATGTGATTAACAAACACACACCCAGCTGACCCTGCTCCTACCACAATAAAGTCGTAATCAGCATAAGCACGGCAAGACAATAGCAGAAACAAAACAATACGAGAGTAGCCGAAAACAACAACTCTAAGAGCAATGGAAGGAATGAAACAAGGCATTGATGATTTCTCTGTAGTCAGAAAAACTCATAGTATAGACAGCACCAGACTAATCGGTGATACCATGATTCCCTGACTTTATACAGAAAAGTAATCAATTATTATAAAATAATTTAAAAAGTCGGTTGAAATTCATTTCAACCTGAGTAGACAACTGGTCTACGGTCACACCTTTAAGCTCTGCAATAAAGCGCCCCACTTCCACTACGTAAGCAGGTTCATTAGGTTTCCCACGAAAGGGTACCGGTGCTAGGTAAGGTGAATCCGTTTCAATCAACAAGCGGTCAAGAGGCATCTTACGTACCACATCTCGAATATCTTCCGCATTTTTAAACGTCACAATACCGGAAAAGGAAATACAGTAATTCATATCCATGGCCGCTTTCGCCATTTCCCAGGATTCGGTAAAACAGTGAAGGACACCGGCAGACTGGCGACAACCATGAATACGGATCAACTCCAATGTATCCTTTCTGGCTTCTCGGGTATGGACAATCACCGGTTTTTCCTGCTCTTTGGCTAATTCAAGCTGTTCTGCAAACACTGATTTCTGTAATGACTTATTATCCGGGGAATAATGATAATCAAGGCCAATCTCACCCAGCGCAACCACTTTAGGCTCGCCCAATAACTCTTCCAGTCGGGCAAGATTCTGATCGCCAGGCTGACAATCCAGCGGATGAATGCCTACAGCAGCATAGACATCCTCATACTCCCGAGCCAACTGAGTTACCGCTTCAGCATTACTGATATCCACACTGACACATAACATGTTATGCACACCGGCAGCCCGTGCAGCATGTATCACTCCGTCCAGCTGACCGTCGTATTTTTTCAGATCCAAATGAGTCAAATGACAATGGGAATCAATAAACATAATAATGACTTAACCGTAGACAACCAACCATAAACAACAAAACAGCAGAAACTGCCGCATCCTGATGTATCCGTGCAACCTGATTAAAATTTAACCATTTTTCACATCGTCCGTGTTTCACGCCCTGATTCCAGAGCCCCAGCCAACAATGTCTCAATCTTTGCTTTAGCCACTCCCCTGACATCCATAAATTGTATTCCGATACCGGCCATTCGACGACTCTGGGCACCCTTGAGTGTAATCCAGATAACTTTTGCCGCAATTGGTAACGTGTCAGGCTCTTCAGGCAGATTCAGTTTCAGGAAAACCTCATCCCCCAACTGATAGCTTTTTTCTGTAGGAATAAACAGACCTCCACCATCAACAAAAGGCATGTAAGCCTCATAAAGTGAGGCGGCATCTTCAATTTTGAGTGAGAGCAGTCCTTTCATTCCTGCCATAACGCATCCCTGTTTGTCAGTGAATTTAAAATACCAGATCAATATAGCGACAAAACGCTGTTTCCAGCAATAACAATCGATTCAGGTTGCTTCCTTCCAACAGGTAGTGACGCTGCTCCAGCAACCAGTCATGAACTTCCACAACCGATCTTGCTGAACTTTTCTTCGCCACATAACCCAGAAAAGCCTGCATGTCTTTATTTTGGACTCGGGAAGGATCACATCTCAATGATAACCTGGCCACATCTTTCATCCAGTTAGCCAGCCATAATAATATGCCCGTCACGTCCGCTTTTTCCCATTGCTTTGCTAATTCCGCCGGTGTTGTTTTGCCCTTAAACAACTTTTTAATATCGTTAATCAGTCGCTGATAGCTCTGTAATACGCCCTCTTTATCAAATGCAAGGGCAGTTAATGGATTTCCTGCTGCCAGTCTCAGTAAGTCGTTGACAGAGCCTATATCATCCACTTGTTTCGACAACCAATCGATTGCCTGTTGTTGATCCGGACGCCCGAATGATAAAGACTGGCAGCGACTGCGAATAGTCGGCAACAAATCATGGCTTCGCTCCGTGACCAGCAAGAACAGGGTTTCATTCCCAGGCTCTTCCAGACTTTTTAACAACGCATTGGATGCGTTGACATTCATTACCTCTGCCGGATGCAGAATAATAATACGTAAACCGCCCAGCTGAGCAGTTTTCCTGGCGAAGTCATTCAATGCCCGGATTTGGCCTATCTTGATAAAATGGCTGGGTGCCTGAGGCTCAACCATCAAAAAATCAGGGTGATTGCCAGACATCATCAATTGGCATCCTTTACACTGACCACAAGCCCTGTCGCCGTTTTTATGCTCACTTTGGCAAAGCAACCAAGCAGCCAGTGCCTGAGCAAAGAACAATGTTCCCACACCTTCTTGCCCGCACACCAAATATCCACTGGCCAGACGATTGGCACGGTACATGGCCAACGTCTGCTGCCATTGCTCTTTCTGCCACGGATAGGGATATAATACTCTACCGCTGCTTACATCACTCATTCGGTTCAACCGTTTATACCCTGCTGATTCACAAACGCACCCATACGACGTTCCAAAACAACTCTGATTTGTTGATGAACCTGTTCGATAGCACCGGATGCATCAACAATTTCATATTGTTCAGGGTAGCGTTGAGCACGATCGAGATAAGCCTGCCGAACCCTTATAAAAAAATCAGGGTTCTCTTTTTCAATACGATCCAGTTGTCCGCCATCTTGACACCCACGAGAGCCTGCCCGCTCCAGTCCCAATAAAGGGTCAATATCCAGTAAGAGAGTCAGGTCGGGACGAAGTACTCCCTGAACAAGGTTTTCGAGCACAGAAATGTCTTTTTCATCCATTCCGCGCCCCCCACTTTGGTAAGCATAAGTTGCATCGGTAAAGCGATCACATAACACGACTTTACCTTCTTCCAGAGCGGGTTTGATATGAAGTTCCATATTCTGGGAGCGGGCAGCAAATAACAAGAGTAATTCCGTCGTATCAAAAACCGGTTCGTCGTGTTCTGCCAACAACAACCCACGAATATGTTCAGCCAAAGGCGTCCCGCCAGGTTCCCGGGTTAACTGGTAGACTATATGGCTTTGCTTAAACCATTGACGAATAAAACCGATAGCCGTGCTTTTTCCTGCACCTTCTACACCTTCTATCGTAATAAAAAAACCCATTAACCTGCCTGCTCCTGTACACGAGCCATCTGTATCATTTATCAGGTTCAACTGTTGAGCGATAATCACTACGTCGTTGCATAACCTGATACTTTCTTACCGCCCGATTATGTTCTACAAGGGAGTTGGAAAAATAATGTGTTCCATCTCCTTTGGCTACAAAATAAAGACTCTTTCCCTCTGCCGGATGCAGGGCAGCATGTATAGCTTCCCTGCCCACTAAGGCAATCGGGGTTGGGGGGAGACCGCGAATAACGTAAGTATTATAAGGTGTTTTTTCCCGTAACATCCGCCGGTTCAGTTGTCCGTCATACAACGCTCCCATTCCATAAATAACGGTTGGATCACTTTGCAATTTCATTCGTTGCTTCAACCGCCGTATGAATACGCCTGAAATGTCCGGCCTTTCGAAAGCGGCTCCGGTCTCTTTTTCAATCAGGGAAGCCAGAATAAGCGCTTCATAAGAGGACGTTAACGGAAGATCTTCGACTTTTTTTGCCCATTCTTCATTCAGAACCCTTTGAAGGCGATCGTAAGCTCGCTGCAATACGGATGAAACCGTGGCTCCGGCATGGAAGTAATAGGTATCCGGATAAAATAATCCCTCAGGATGACCCGATACAGGCAAACCCTGTAAAAATCGGGTTAACTCCTCCTCCTGTAAAGGATGAGATAATTTAGCCTGTTGATTCAGTAAGTCCAGAGCTTCGTAAAAGGTCGTGCCTTCTACTAGCGTAACGCTGTAATAACGAACTTGTCCCTGAACAAACATGGCCAGTAATTCTCCATACGACATATCTGTTGTAATACGATAATCCCCAGCATGCAAATCCCTTGAAAAACCCGCTATTTTTACAAAAACAATGAAATAACGTGCATCACTGATGACCTGCAACTTTTCCAGATGACGAGCCACACTGCCAAGAGATTCTCCTTTTTCAAGGGTAAAATCCTGTTCTTGCATAATATTAACCGGTTGCTCAGAATACCAATGAAGGGTATACATCCCCACCGCAGCCAATAACGCTGAAAAAAACAAGCCAATAATTATGACCAGAAAAATTTTCTTAACCATCCAGGGCATCCATTATTCTGGTCTGAACAAATTGGGTGATCTTGCCATATTTCCATTGCATGGATTGGCCATGGTTATCCTGAACTTTATTATCCATACAGGAAGTCACAGGCCAGACACCATTAACACTATTAACAACAAAAACCTCACGAGCTTTTACGAGGCATTCTGCATCAATATCCTGAATACGAACAGACAATTTCCACTCGCTGGCATGATCCAGAATAAATTGCCGGGCTACGCCTGCTACACCACAACGCGTCACGGGAGGCGTTAACAATATACCTTTTTTATTCACCAGGAACAGATTGCTCATGGTTCCCTCAATAAAATATCCTTTATCATCCCTAAGCAACCCTTCGAAACACTTTGTATCAGCCCATTCACTGCGGGCCATAACCTGATCAAGACGACAAAGATGTTTCAAACCGGCAAAAGCACTATAACCCAGTCGAATACGGCAAAGATGCACAGCAATCCCCTGCTGTACCTGTTCCGGATAATCCGGTATGTCATGAAGGGACAGGATAATCCTGGGACTGTCACAGCCTGCTGGATTGTAGCCCCTACCGCCACTGCCACGAGTAACAATAATTTTTAAAATACCGGACTGAGGTTTTCTTTCTTCCAGAAACACATTCACTGCTGATAAGACGTCTTTTATCGTAAGCGTCATTTCCAAAACGACAATACTCTGTATTAAACGCTGCCAATGTAAATCAGCTAACGACAAACATCCCTTAGAAATACGAATGGTTTCGAAAACACCGTCACCATAAGCCAATCCACGGTCATCGTCCGGAATAAAGCCACTTGGGACGCTTCCTTCTGCTGAATCAGAATAATGAATAAGCGTATTCATGCATCCACTCGCGAAAACAACAAAGACACATTAGTACCGCCAAACCCGAAAGAGTTAGACAACACATGTTTGATGGAAAAAGAGCGTGAACCCTCTGCCATGTAGTCCAGATCACAACCGTTTCCCGGATGTTCCAGATTAATGGTTCCCGGAGCCATCTGATCCATAAGGCTTTTTACACTAAATACAGATTCAATAGCACCCGCAGCACCCAGCAGATGTCCAGTCATGGATTTAGTAGAACTGATAGGAACTCTTTTTGCATGGGATCCAAAAACCTGATGTACAGCCCGTGTTTCAGCAAGATCCCCTACTGGCGTGGATGTACCATGAGCATTAATGTATGACACCATTTCTGGCAACAAGCCGGCTTTATCCAGCGCTGCCTGCATGGCAATCGCTGCTCCCCGTCCATTTTCCGGGGGAGCTGTCATATGCCAGGCATCTGAACTCATGCCATAACCACTCAATTCTGCATAAATAAAAGCCCCTCGGTCAATGGCATGCTGCCGCTCCTCCAGCACCAACATTCCTGCCCCATCTCCCATTACGAATCCATCACGATCACGATCCCAGGGACGACTGGCCTGCTCTGGCGAATTATTGTGGGTAGATAGAGCCCTTGCCGCTGAAAATCCGCTCATTCCCAGAAAAGATGAAGCCTTCTCTGCACCACCGGCTATCATCACATCGGCGTCATCACAGAGGATCATCTGTGCAGCTAATGCAATAGCATGGCTACCCGAAGCACACGCTGTAGATGTAGCAAAATTAGGCCCCTGAAAATTACATTTCATGGACACCCACCCGGCAGCCATATTGATGATGGCTCCCGGAATAAAGAAAGGAGAAATCCGACGTGAATTTTGTTCTTTAAGTAAAGTATGGTTTTCTTCGATACTGGTAATTCCGCCGATACCGGAACCTATTGCTACACCGTAACGGGAGGCCTCTTTTTCCGATACCTGAAGCCCTGCATTGTCCACAGCTTCCATCGCAGCATACAATCCATACTGTACAAATACATCCGTACGACGGACTTCTTTCTTGCTGATAATCTGAAGTGGATCAAAATGTTTAATTCGCCCGCCAATACGGGAAGGAAAAATTTTTTCATCCAAATCATCCAACAGAGCTATTCCACTTCTCCCTGCACAAATATTTTTCCAACTTTCTTCTACACTATTACCCACGGGAGTCAACGCCCCCATCCCTGTAATCACCACCCGTTTACGTAACAACGATCTCATCTCCCCTGGTTTACCAGCTGTCCTGATCATTCCAACACACATTATCAGGAAAGAAGAACAGATATTATCTGATTTTTCCTGTCATATCGTATCATGCCAGACAAAAAAAACCGTATAACCTAAGTTATACGGTTTTCTGTAAACACTGTCATCAACGACAGATCAGGAATGTGATACTACATAATCCACTGCTTCCTGAACGGTTGTGATTTTCTCAGCTTCTTCATCAGGAATTTCCGTTTCAAATTCTTCTTCAAGAGCCATCACCAGCTCAACAGTATCCAGAGAATCTGCACCCAAATCCTCTACAAAAGAAGCGCTGTTCGTGACTTCTTCGTCTTTTACGCCAAGCTGTTCACAAACAATTTTCTTGACGCGCTCTTCAATGGTGCTCATACCTTACTGTGCTCCTGTGGATATACGGTGCAGCCTATGCTGCGATCAGTAGTGTATATGGTCGACAGCAAAAATTTCAAGCACATACAGCGCCAACCTATTCTCCGCCAACCGTTAAAAAAATCCAAACTCAAAACATGCCGTTAAAGGAATAGCCTGAAAACATGGCTAAGACATGTACATACCGCCATTAACATGCAGCGTTTCACCAGTAATATAGCCTGCCAGATCACTGGCTAAAAAAGCTACCGCTGCAGCAATTTCCTCCACATTACCGAGGCGATTAAGTGCAACTTGTTCAAGTAATTTTACTTTATGGGCTTCAGGCAATCCACGGGTCATATCCGTATCAATAAATCCTGGTGCCACTGCATTTACAGTAATCTGCCGTGAGCCTACCTCACTGGCCATAGCCCGAGTAAAACCATTCAGGCCGGCCTTTGCCGCTGCATAGTTAGCCTGACCGGCATTCCCCATTGAACCAACAACAGAGCTGATATTAATAATCCGACCCCAGCGAGCTTTTGTCATACCTCTCAGTACGGCTTTACTCATATGAAAAACAGAACCGAGATTCGTATTGATAACCTCACTCCACTCCGTCTCTTTCATACGCATCAAAATATTATCCCGGGTAATACCGGCATTATTAACCAATACCTGTACCGGCCCGTAAATTTCAACAATCTGCTTTACAAGCCCCGCACACTGACCCGGATCGCTGACATCCAGAACCATTCCCCTGCCCTGAATACCCTGCTGTTTCATCCAGTCCGTAATTTTTCCTGCTCCTGCTTCCGTTGTTGCCGTTCCGACGACAACAGCGCCCTGACCACCTAATTCACAAGCAATACCCTGACCAATGCCACGGCTGGCGCCAGTCACTAGTGTCACTCGCCCGTCCAAATTACCCATCGGTTCCAAGCTCCTCATCCTTTACTTGAAGACTGCTGACTTAAAATGCTCGGACGCATTACTTATTTATATAGTGGCAACCTGTTCATTCAACAAGTCATCCATAGCGTTAGCGGATTCAAGGGCAACTATCGGTACCCGACGAACGATTCGACGACTTAACCCTGACAAGACCTTTCCCGGCCCACATTCAACAAACCGCTCTACCCCGGATTCACACATATTCTTTACAGACTCAACCCAGCGAACTGGGTGATATAGCTGAAGAACGAGATTCTGTTTTAATTGATGTGGATCAGAGTTTGCCTGAGCCGAAACATTCTGCATAATGGGAACTACAGGCACTTTAATCGTAATGCCTTCCAGTGATTTTTCTAACTTTTCTGCCGCCGGTTTCATGAGCTTGCAATGAGAGGGAACACCGACAGGTAACGGAATGGCCTTTTTAGCACCTTTTTCTTTTGCCTGTTCTACTGCATATAAAACCGCATCTGCATGACCAGCAATAACCACCTGCCCCGGGGCGTTGAAATTCACGGCCTCAACAACTTTACCCTGTAAATCCCGTATGGTTTTCTGGCATACCTCATCGACAACATTATCATCCAGCCCCAATATGGCAGCCATTTTTCCATCATTTTCGGCTACTGCAGACTGCATATACTGACCACGATGCTTCACCAGAGTAATAGCACTGGAAAAATCCATCGCTTCTGCACAAACTAAAGCAGAATACTCTCCCAGACTGTGCCCCGCCATAAATACGGGTAAATCTCCACCTCTATCACGCCAGACCCGCCACAATGCGACACTGACTGCTAACAATACAGGTTGAGTATTCTCAGTCTTATTCAACGCTTCTGCAGGACCTTCATTTATCATCGCCTGCACATCGAATCCGAGAACAGAAGAAGCTTCCTCTATCGTTGTCCTAAACAACGAATCATCAGCATAACTGCTGAGCATACCTACCTGCTGAACCCCCTGACCGGGGAAGATTACTGCAAACTGACCTTTCACGTCATACTTCCGAGATTAAAAGCCTATTTATTATAGGAAAAGTCTCCTGAATATTCCGTAACTTTATGTTTCAGGTTATTTCCCGCCCGGAACTCAACAACAACTTAAAGTTATAATCCGGTATAAATTCGTCCCGCCCGGAGTCAACAGGCCAGGCCAGACAATACAAAGCCAGCTGGTATAAACCATCTGGCTTCATTATACGCCTGCTATCGTTATATCTGCCGACAGAAACCGTACGGCTGTAAATACATACGCTGTAAACACACATAAGAAGGCAGGCTGCAAAACAAACATCATGGGTTATTCGCTGCGATCGGCAATGACCTTGCGTCCGCGATAGAATCCATCAGCGGTCACATGGTGACGCAAATGAGTCTCACCGGATGCTTTATCCTGAGATAACTGAACGCCACCCAATGCATCATGGGAACGACGCATATCGCGTTTAGAACGTGTTTTACGGTTTTGTTGAACGGCCATCGTTCACTCTCCTGAAATCGTTGAAACACCAGCTTTTAAACTGGCTAATACACTGAATGGATTGTCAGTACCATCCGGTTTGTCAGAATCATTTCCGCTATCATCAGTCGTATAAACTGCCCCAGCAGTACACTCTTCCGGAGAATGAAACGGCACAATAGGCAAACTGAGCAACAATTCATCTTCCAGCAATGATACTAATTCCACAGGATCATCGTGAAGCAATAACGGATCATATTCTCCGGATAACTGCTTAGCCTGATCATCCGTCAGAACGCCCATCAAATGAATCTCTGCCTGAACAGGAAGATCAGCAATATTTAGGCAGCGCTGACAAATCATGGGTAATAATGCCTTAGCGCGGCCTTCAATAACAATCCGGCTATCTTCATTCAGAAAAAAGCGCAAGAATATCTGTACTTCACCCTGATCACTTGCAAGGCTACCAACCAATCGTTTAAAAGAACGAAGTGGAAGAGAACCCTCAAACCTAGCTCCTTGACGAGCCAGTTTTTGTGGATCAATGGTTTTTGGTAATTGTCCATTTAACATAAGCGCGCAATGATAGGGAGAATACTCCATTCTGTCAAAAATTTTTAAGGTTGTGACTCGAACCAATAGTCTAGACTGATACCACATTTCATAAGTAATAATGAAACAAGCTTATTAAAATTATGATAAATCAACGGACTATAAAAATCTCTATTCTTATGTTAACCGGCATCAGCTCGCTCCTTGCTGTCCTTTGCTGCTACTCAGAAGAGTTCGATATAAAAACAAAGGAGGGTTACAAAGTAATTATAAAAACAACCGGAGGTACCCTGACCCAGCAATTATGTGAGTATCTGCAATGCCCGGTATGTCTTAATATTGATGGATCAGAGCTGGCAACCCTCTATACCAAAAGTAATTGCATGCACAAGATGTGTCCCACCTGTTGCAAATATCTCAATAAAGAAACAGGAACCTCACTCTGCCCTCTTTGCCGAGCCGCTTTTCGCACTTACCATCTGGATACGAAGGTGAGTGAAGTGATTAATATGACAGAAGCATACTGCATTCAATGTACAAAAAAACTACCGTTTTGCGATGCGGATGGGCATTATCAAAACGAACATCCAGCACTCACACCAGATATATCCTGGACAATGCAAATCATAAAGGAAACAGATGAAGATCCTTATGACAGCAATAATGACTCAATAACGCTATTGGATGATCGAGTTGCTGCGCTAACAGACTTCCTTAACCAACGAAAAAAAATAGAGGGCGCCAAAAAATCCACCTATGAATTAGGGCTTCTTGCTAAATTGGAAAGCAAGCTGGAACAAACCTTATCAAACAGCAGAAAACCTGACTCACACAACGAGATTGCCGCTTTAGAAAAGCGAATAGAGCAATTGCAAAAAACACTCTCTAACCACAAAAAACAAGACCAGAAAAAGACAGAAGAGATGAGCGCAAAATTACAGAAGCTGCTCAAAAA
>NSIT01000042.1_pt1 | contig 21847 bp, 31 predicted proteins | sample 1450681 | NCBI WGS metagenome assembly NSIT01 (sample SAMN07455404, study PRJNA386592) | invertebrate metagenome | isolation source: Endozoicomonas-like sequences binned from scallop gill tissue | host: Pecten maximus | place: United Kingdom: Lyme Bay MPA | collected 2013-06-01
CATTAAATTCTGATTTTGTGATCGCAGGCCTAGGGACACCATTACAGGAGAAATTTTTAATCAATCTAAAAGAAATTGGCTGGTGTGGCACTGGATTTACTTGCGGTGGTTTTTTTCATCAAACGGCAAGAAGAATCAAATATTACCCAGACTGGATGAATAAATTTAATCTAAGGTGGCTGTATCGAATTTATGATGAACCTAAATTGATCCGAAGATACACCATTGATTACACAAAATTCCTATTCCTATTTGCCTATGATGTATTTAGCTTCAAACTTTCGAAACTTTTTAACAAGAATTAGAGAAATTAGGGTTATTGATTTTTGAATAATGCCAAGCCCCAATATGCGGTGGTGCGATGATTGGGGCTGACGTTCAGCGCATCACGGATTCACTTCCAGTGAATAAGCACGGTCAAGCAGATCATTAGCGTTGGTGTTTGAAGTGAAGGTTTTCAGGTAATCGTTAATTGTTATTTTTTTGCGTACTACTATGAATACACCGTAATTATATAAAAAGGTGTATTCATGCCTTCTCATGCAAGAATCAATATCGTGATTGATCAGGATTTGATGAGTGAAGCCCTTGAGCTTTCCGGCCTTGGCTCGCGGCGTGAGCTTGTGAACTATGCCTTACAGGAGCTGGTGAGCAGGGAAAAGCAGAAGCAAATCCTGTCGTTAAAAGGGAAGGTCGCCTGGGTAGGGAGTCTTGATGATATGAGAGAAACCCGCTGAATGGATATTATGTTTGATACCAGCGTTTGGGTTGATTTTTTCAATGATGTTGAAAACCCTCAGGTGGACTATCTTGTGAAGTTGTTACAAGCGGGTCGGGTTGGCACTTGTCCGGTAATACTTATGGAAGTACTTCAGGGTATACGGGTAGACAAGGCATGCCAAAAAACGCAAAGTTACCTTTCTTCGCTTGCCAGTTACTCCATATCAGATCAGCTGTATATTGATTCTGCCATGTTATATAGAAGTACCAGAAAGAAAGGGTTTACTATTCGCAAAAGCGTGGATTGTCTTATTGCTGTTACCGCGATTCATCATGCTCTTCCTCTCTTACACAAAGATCGTGATTTTGATGCTATTGAAAAGTATTCAAAGCTGGTTTGTGTCAATGTGAGCCAACATTAAGTTTGCCTTTGTTAGGTGGCCTTGAAATAAACTGTGGTTTTCATAATCCAGAAAACCGCGGGCAAGTCTTTCATCGTGCATACCCCAGAACTTCCATCGTTAAACCGGGTGCGTGACAATATGGATTTTGAGTTATGTGGGAATAGTTAACTATTCCCACCCTTGCTTCCAGCCAGATATTGGTAAATAGTGAAAGGACAACAGTCATACCATGCATCTACGGAGCGAATCAATGCTCAATACCTACGAAGCTAAAACTGATGATCAGGGTAACCTTCTTGTCCCTGAGGGTCTGAAATTACCAGAAGGCTGCAGGATTTTGATCACGGTATTGGAAGAGTCACCTACGCCTCAGGCAAATGATGAAGCCTTGCTGAGTGAGCAGAGCCTGGCAGCAGATTGGGTTGACCCGGCAGAGGATGAGGCATGGAAATCCTTGAATCAAGACTAGAAAAGGGCTGTTTTGTCGCTATTCGGTTTCCTTTCTCGGATCTTTCTAGCGCTAAACTGCGCCCAGCTCTGATTCTGGCCAATGCTGGCAAGGGTGACTTTGTGCTGTTTCAGATCACCAGTAAAGCTTATGCAGATGCTAATGCTGTGGTTATTCAAGCTGAACACTTTGATAGTGGCCAGCTGCCTCTGACCAGTTTTGCTCGTCCCGGAAAGTTGTTTACTGCTCATGAGTCATTGATTCAAAAATCGCTGGGAAAAATCAAACCAGTAAAGCACACGGAGATCGTTGACTCTGTTTACCATCTACTGTGTTCTTAAAAGGAAAACCGGGCTCACGGCACGGCAAAAAACGGGGTAAAGTCTTTCATCGAGCATAAAATTAAACCGTTTTCAGAGCTTCCGTATTAACCGTGTTAACCACCAACCAAACTAAACTAACTGGCAATCGTCAGGGGCTTCTATTTCAGTCCGCCCTGGCCTTTGCCATCCGAGCCTTCGGTGTCGGAAGCGGCTTCCTCCTGAATCTGATTATCGCCCGAACCCTGCCCCCCAACAGGCAGGTTACTACTTTGGTTGGGCGGGATTTCTCACTTTATGAACTTCTCACTTTATGAACATTGATGGCTTTAAGGCTTATGGCTTCACCAGCGTCGTCACCACCGGCAATGCTCCCAGTTTTTTGCGGCTCTCAAAGCTGTAGAGCGTTTTGGCGCCTTTGCTATTGGCGCGGCGGGCAATCAGGCAGTCAGAAAAATCCACATTGGCATACTCGTTGTAGTCCATGAGTGCGCATTGCAGGGCATTCCAGTCTTCAAAATAGAAGCGGGTGTTACAGGTGAGTTGTTTGAGTGCACGGTGTATTTCTGCTTTGTTCAACTCAAAGGCCGTTTCCAGTACCCACTCTGTTTCGGCGAGTACGATGTCAGACAGAAAAACGGTGTCTGCAGAATGAATGGTTTCAACGGCTGCGGTTGCCTGCCATGCCGGGTTGCGGGCATCGATCGGCTCTAGCAGATAACGAAGCAGTACATTGGTATCAACAGCTATCATGATTCGCCCCGGAATTTATCGGCGGCTCTGCTCTTGAGGGCTGATTTACCCGTCTGTGTTGTGATGGGTACTCCTTCCCGGTTGTTTGGAATGATAGATCCCGCCAGATCGTCTGATGAGATTTTAACCAGATGAGCAACACCATCCCGTTCGAATACCTGTATGAAGTCACCGGGCTCCAGCCCAAGCTTAGTGCAGATATTTTGTGGAATGGTCACTTGCCGTTTTGCTGTTAATTTATGCATGTTATCCCGATTCAGTATTACTTTTGTTTGATAGTAATACCTAAGATAGGCCGGGCGTGAGATTTCAGCAAGGTTTTTGAGCCATACAGGCTTATACAAAAACCATGGTAAAGTCTTTCATCATGCATAAAGCCAAGAAAACCGACATAAAATCTTCTGCCTATCATGCACAAACAAACCCCGCTCAAGGCTCAACAACCCCATTAATCACCAGCGCTGCCTTATCAAAGGTATAAACCCCATCCAGCTGCTCTGGATGCTTCACACAATAAGAGGCTTTATTAATAATCAGTGCATCCGGGAAGTCGGCCCTTTTACGTTTACTACCGACTTTAACCGGCGCGGCCAGCCGATAATCGTTTAATGCCCGCCATACCGTCTGGCCATCTTCAAAGCGGATATTGGGTTCAGCAAAGAGTTGTTGAACAACTGTGACCAGCTGGCTTTTACTGAGATTGTATTTTTTGCCCCGTAGTGTCCAAAGAGCTTCAACCAGGACAATATCCGTAACCAGTACGGTGTGTTGGCCGTTAATCAGTTTATCGGCTTTTGGTGACTGGTGTTTGTCGTCATCAAGCAGGTAGCGGAGCAATACATGGGTGTCGATGGCGATCATGGATTAATACCGGTTTGCAGGGAGGTTTCATCTGAAAATCGCTTATCGGTTTTAGTGTTCTTAAGAAACCCCCTGGCAGCCCCTCTGGTTTTTTTCACAATGGTAATATGACCGTGGTTATCGATATAACTTTCGTATTCATCACCGGGAGCAAGCCCTGCTAACCGGCATTGTTCTGCGGGCAGGGTGATCTGTCTTTTGGCACTGATGACAGGCATAACACACTCCTCTTTACTTTTTGTTTAAAAGTAAAGATAGGTACTGATGTGTATTGGGTCAAGTTGTATTAAAGGAAGCTAGGCCTTCTATTGATGCTGCTTGCCATGTGTATTTGATTCGATAGGTTTCTGAATCATTCTCTTGAACCGCAAAGACATTAAGGTACGGCCTTTTTTTTCTTATGACTTGATGTCTCTGAGCCCAAACCGGGGGCAGGTCTTTCATTGTGCATAGCTAGCATCGTTTATAGGTACAAGCAATTGGTGTGGTGGGTGCTGGGTTATGAAGGCAAAGCTCATAACTCACAACCCATAACCATTCACTCACCATCCCTAAAACTCAATGCGTCTCACCAGCAGGCATAAACAACCCCGGCTCCAGCCCGAAACGCTCTGCCAGTTTTTGCACCTGCACCAGGTTTAGTGAGCGTTTACCACTGAGCACCTCGGAAACCACACCCTGACTTCCGATTTCCGGCAGTTCAGATTGCTTCAGGTGATGCTGGCGCATCAGGGTTTTCAGTAGAGCGATAATACCTTCATGCTGATCCCACAGGCTCAGTATCGGATGGGTTCGGTATTCATAGGCTTCGGTCTGATGACGGATCATCTCTACCAGCAGGTGCCTGGGGTCTTCAGGGTTGTCCCCGACACTTTGCAGTAAAGCCTCAATGGTATCCAGCGCAGCCTGGTAGGCAGATTCATCATAAATCGGGGCAAGGCAGGGAGCGACTTCAAGCAGATGGGTAAAACGCCGGGTGAGTTCGGACAATTGTTCAGGGTTATTCAGGCTCATAATTTGCCTCCTTTGCGGCACCTTTTAATGATCTGGTCATATTCCTTGTGATCAACAATGTGTTTGATAAATACCTTCTGGCTTTTGAAATAGAAGATGCCAATCAAGCGCATATGATTACCGGATATATCGATAATGTAGGCATCTTTGTCATAGCGAAACCGCTCGAGGCTTTTAAAAATACGTTGCAAAACATGAGTATCTGTAAAGCTACCCTTACTCAGTACCTGATAGGTTTCCATAATGGCATCTGCGTATCTGGGGTGCTTTTGTGTTGCTTCGACAAACTTCTTTTTTGCAATAATGTGCATAATTAACCTTATATCTCAAATTGAGATATTTCAAGTGCCAACCGCCGATTGGCTGCTGAGAATGAGTATTTAGTTGTGTGTTATGAATGGTGAGTTTCTAAATCTCATAAGCCGTAAGTCATAAAGCACAGTTCACAACCCCTCACCACTATAGTAAAAATAATGATAAAAAAAGTTGCTCTTATCACCGGCGTTACCGGTCAGGATGGTTCTTACCTTGCCGAATTTCTGCTGAAAAAAGGTTATGACGTTCATGGCATCAAACGCCGTGCTTCATCATTTAATACCGAGCGGGTTGACCATATTTACGAAGACCCCCACATTAAAAATCAACACTTTACATTACATTACGGTGACCTGAGCGACAGCTCCAACCTGACGCGGATCATCTTGCGCTGGGAAGGGGTGGGTCTGAATGAGTGTGCTTATGTGGAGCGTATTGAGAGTGATAATGCGCCATCACTGACCGTAGGGCAGAAAGTTGTTGCTGTTGATCCTCGCTATTTCCGTCCCGCTGAAGTGGAAACACTATTGGGTGATCCAGCCAATGCCAAAACAAAGCTGGGCTGGGCACCAGTTACGTCGGTTGAGGTGATGGTGAAAGAGATGGTCGAGCACGATTTAGGTAAGGCTAAGCAACATGCTTTATTAAAAGCCCATGGGTATGAGGTGAAGGTGGCGAGGGAGTAGTTGTGGTTTTTTAAATGTCGTTGCAGAGATAGTGATTTAATCTTTACAAGACTGGCTAAACTTCGATTAAAGCACTCAATGAGCATTCAGGCTGTTCAAATAGTGCTCTGGTGTCATCACAGGTAGTTTGTCTGTTTTGTAATCTTTAATATTGCGTGTGAGAAGTACATGCACACCATTATTTTGTGCTGTGTAATATTGCAACGCATCTTCAAAATCTGTGAACGTTGAGTTTAAAGCCTGTGTCAGGCTGGTTTCTGTTGTGACAGATAATTGAATTAAGCTGTTCAGCTTTTTAATTGCCGCTCTGGCTTCTTTTTGACCTTTTATTTTTCGCAGTATATAGAACACGTTGGCAAAGACGATAGATGATGTCGTACCCTGACACTGGCCTTTTTGGATTAGGGTAAACAAACTGGCTGAATGGTTGAACCAGGGTTCTCGTTTGGCCAGCAAGTCAAGGATGACATCAGCGTCAAGAAAAACAGATTTGATCACTGATATTTCTCCTGTAAATAATCGGTGTAGCTGTTGATGTCTTTCAGCTCTGTTTCGCTAATGATGCCTGCCAGTTCTGCCGTTATGCCGGTGAGTTTTTTTTCGGGGCTGCTTTGGGTGTTGCCCGGTTCTTCAGGCAGGGTTTTCAGGAAGTTTTCAACCAGCTTCGATAAGCTTTGCTGCTGGCTTGCCGCATATATTTTAGCTTGCCTGATGACTTCAGGGTCAACGGTAAGAGTCAGTTTGCTCATGAGAATCTCCAATACGTGTTATTTTTATAAGTTAGTACGTGTTAGTGCTGCTGACAAGAAAAACAGGGGTAGGTCTTTTATTTTATATAAGAGTTGTTAGGGAATGCTCAGGGAAAGAGTATGAAAGCCTTTGATGTCAGTGGACTCGGAGAACCCTGATTTGAAATGTCTTTATTTTTGGGAGGGTTACAATTGCATAGCATCCCATGGGGTATCGCCACTGTTGATTACATCATCGGCGTTAGCGTTTGAGGCCAGGTTATCAAGGGCTTTTCTTGCCGATTGTTTCAGTGCATCAGGAGAGGCGATAGTAGCCAGTATCTCACCATTGGAGGTTACCATTAAAGGTTGCCCTGCTTGTGCCTTTTTTAGGTAATTCAAAAGATTAGCTCGTAATTCGCTGATGTTGACTTGTTCCATGCTTTCATCCATTTGTACGTTATATTTGTACAATATAGCCAAATCCTCAGAAACCGGTATATCAGGTACTCGTTAATCCGATGAAAAAAAGAATTTTTATTACAGGCCATCGGGGAATGGTCGGTTCTGCTCTGGTAAGGCAGTTGCAGCAGCGGCCAGAGACTGAACTGGTTTTGCGTAGCCGGAAGCAGCTGGATTTAATGGATCAGCAAGCCGTGGCAGATTTTTTCCAGTCTGAAAAAATTGATCAGGTGTATCTCGCTGCTGCAAAGGTGGGGGGTATCCACGCCAATAACACTTATCCTGCCGAGTTTATTTATAACAACCTGATGATGGAGTGCAACATTATTCATCAGGCGTATCAGTCGGGTATCCGACAATTGTTGTTTCTTGGTTCCAGCTGTATCTACCCGAAACAGACGCCACAGCCTATGGCAGAAGAATCACTATTGCAGGGGTATTTGGAATCCACCAATGAGCCTTATGCCATTGCTAAAATTGCCGGTATTAAGCTGTGCGAGTCTTATAATCGTCAATACGGTGTGGATTATCGTTCTGTGATGCCTACGAACCTGTATGGGGAAAACGATAATTTCCATCCGGACAACAGTCATGTCATTCCGGCCATGATGCGGCGCTTTCATGAGGCTAAAGTGCTTGGTGATAAAACCGTTACGGTGTGGGGAACAGGAAAACCCCGACGGGAATTTTTACACGTGGATGATATGGCCGGTGCCTGTATATATGTAATGAATCAGGAAAAAACACGGTACGATCAGCATGTTCAACCCATGATGTCGCATATCAATGTAGGTACGGGAGAAGACTGCAGTATTCAGACAGTGGCTGAAACCCTTAAGAACGTTATAGGGTTCAGGGGGGATATTGTATTTGATAAAACGAAACCCGACGGTACGCCCCGAAAATTAATGAATGTGTCGCGGATGAATCGTCTGGGCTGGAAATCGTCTGTTCCTCTGCAGGATGGATTGGAAAAAACCTATCAATGGTTCTTGAAGTACGAAGGAGAATGGCGGGTACGATGACGGGTTTTAGTAGTGATCTGATTCTGTTTTTTTGTGGTGTGTTTGACATCCCTCAACAATAACCTTCCCATAATAAAAAATTTATGAAACTCATTCCTATAATAATGGCCGGTGGCTCGGGTAGTCGTCTGTGGCCACAGTCTCGTGCGATTTATCCTAAACAGTTTTTGCCCTTGGTGAATGAGAAGACCATGCTGCAAAACAACAGTGTTGCGGCTGGACGGGATCAGTCATATGTCTGAGCCTGTTGTCATAACCAACGAGGAGTATCAGTTTTTGGTGGCTGAGCAGTTCCGGCTGATCAAGCGGAAGGCTGAGTCTATTATTCTTGAACCTGCCGGACGAAATACGGCACCGGCATTGGCCCTTGCGGCACTTAAGGTGTTATCGGAAGAGGACGATGCTGTGCTGTTGGTATTGGCCGCAGATCATGTGATTCAGAACGTTTTGTCATTTTATACCGCTGTTAATGCCTCTGTTTCTGCAGCAGAAAAAGGGAAACTGGTTACATTTGGTGTTGTGCCAGCTCATCCGGAAACCGGTTACGGCTACATAAAAGCTTGTGCATCCATCACTGAGAATCCTCAGTCATTAACATCGGTTCTTCAGTTTGTAGAAAAACCGGATACAGCTACCGCTGAACAATATTTGGCCTCCGGTGATTATTTCTGGAATTCCGGCATGTTTCTGTTCAAGGCATCGCGTTATCTGGAAGAGCTGAAAACATTCCGGCCGGATATTTTGACGGTTTGTGAACAGGCAATGAGAACCTCTCATCAAGAGATGAATTTTGTGAAACCGGATAAAACCGTATTTGAGAAATGTCCGGAAGAATCCATTGATTATGCCGTCATGGAAAAAACGAACGATGCCGTGGTGATGCCCCTGGATGCCGGCTGGTCCGATGTGGGGTCGTGGGCATCACTGGCGGATCTTTCTGAAAAAGATGCCCAGGGAAATTCAACCCTGGGCGATGTTCTGCTTCAGGAAACCCGGAATACCTATGTTCGCAGTGAAAATAAGCTGATTGCCACGGTAGGCGTTAAAGATCTGGTGATTACGGAAAGTGACGATGCCATTTTAGTGGTTCACAAAGATCATACTCAGGATGTTAAAAAAGTCGTTGACCAACTAAAGAAGGATCAGCGCATAGAAGTAAAAAAAGAAACAACAACAATAAAAGCTTCATAAAAGAAGAGGCTCAATGGATAAATTACCTTGTTTTAAAGCTTACGATATCCGTGGACGTATGCCGGATGAGTTGAATGATAAGCTGGCATATCACATTGGCCGGGCTTATGGCGAATATCTGAAACCAAAAAAAGTGGTAATAGGCGGAGACAATCGTTTAAGCAGTGAAGCATTGAAACAATCACTGAGTCATGGGTTGCAGGATGTTGGGGTGGATGTATTGGATATCGGCATGGTCGGTACGGAAGAGGTCTATTTTGCTGCTTTTCATTTAAATGTCGATGGGGGTATTCAGGTCACTGCCAGCCATAACCCTATGGATTATAACGGTATGAAAATGGTACGAAGTGGGGCAAGACCCATCAGCGGTGACAGCGGTTTGAGAGATATCCAGCAGATAGCAGAAGAAAGTATTAATAAAAGCCACCCAATAAAAAATCATAAAATGAGTAAAGGGGGTTATAAAAAAACGTCGGTTTTGTCCGCATACGTGGATCATATTCTTGGGTATATGAATGGTGACAATCTGAAGCCTCTTCGATTGGTTGTTAATGCCGGAAACGGAGCGGCTGGCCATGTCATCGATAAGATTGAACAACGTTTTAATGAACAAAACATACCGGTGGAGTTTATAAAAATTCATCACGAACCGGATGGAACTTTTCCCCATGGGATTCCTAATCCCTTGTTACCGGATAACCGGCAGTCAACGACAGATGCTGTATTGAAGCACAAAGCGGATATGGGAATAGCATGGGATGGCGATTTTGACCGATGCTTTTTGTTTGATGAACGGGGTCAGTTTATTGAGGGCTACTATATAGTAGGGCTTTTAGGTGAGGCATTTCTGGAGCAGCATCAGGGCGCTAAAATCATTCATGATCCTCGCTTAACATGGAATACTATTGATCAGGTATCGTCAGCCGGTGGTGTACCGGTTCAGTGCAAAACCGGCCATGCGTTTATTAAAGAAAGAATGCGTAAAGAAAATGCTGTGTATGGTGGGGAGATGAGTGCCCATCACTATTTTCGTGATTTTGCTTATTGCGATTCTGGTATGATTCCCTGGCTTTTGGTGGCAGCGTTAATGTCTCGAAAAAAACAGAAACTGTCGGAACTGGTAGCAGAGCGCATTGCACAGTTTCCTTCTTCCGGAGAAATAAACCGTCGTTTGGCTAATCCTCAGTATGTGATTAATCGGGTTATTTCTGTATATAAGGACAAGGCAATAACGATAGATAACACGGATGGTGTTTCCATGGATATGGGACAGTGGCGTTTTAATTTACGTGTGTCTAACACCGAACCGGTAGTTCGCCTGAATGTGGAAAGCCGGGGGAATACGGTTTTATTAAAAAAACACACTGATGAGTTGTTGAAATTAATACATCAGTGTAATTGAAACATAATAATTTCCATCTCAGCGACTGTTCTGGATGCAGAAATACGGTCTGGAGTGGTTATGCCGGATAATTCAGGAACCCCGCCGAATGTGGAAGCGATACCTGATAACGAACAGTCAGTTCTGTTGGCTTTTGTTGAAGAACAAATATACTTTATTCCATTCATTTCATAAGGTTGCAGAAAATAACAGAAAGCCTTAACCGATGAGATTGTTACTGTGTTTTCGTTACACACGTCGCACATGAGCATTCATTCTGTCTGTTACGTTTATATAGTAGTAGGCTACGCCTGCTACATTAATGAGCGAATAGAATAAATACTCAACGGGTTAGTACATGCCTTATCAAATCAGGCAGGACTTAATTACTCCAGAAGCCTATCTGGCTTATGAAAGGGGCTCACTGGGTGTCCGGTATGAGTACATAGAAGGTTATGTGATAGCGATGGCTGGCGGGTCTATCCGTGATGGAAAAATGATCACGACCATCGCCCGGCTTCTGGGTAATCATCTGGTAGGAAAGCCCTGCGATGTATTTTCTTCCGATGTCAGACTCAAGGTGGAGTCTTCTTTTGTAAAGTCCTTTCGGTATCCGGATGTTATGGTCTCCTGTGAGCAGAACCGTCGCTACGAGGATATGTGTGAGTCGGCTACGGTACTGGTTGAAGTGCTTTCTGAAAGTACAGAGCTGATTGACCGGATTGATAAGTCATCAGATTATGGTCACATTCTTAAATCAACTCAGGGAGAATATCTGGTAGTAGATTCTGATCAGGCCGTTATAGAAAAACGTATGTGGAATAAAGGACGGTTTAAAGTGGCGGCAACTTACGGGGCCGGAGAGATGATTACACTGGATAGCATAATGTTGAATCTTTCCATGGATGAGCTTTATGCATAACTGATGCGATTAATTCCTTATTATCAGCAGCTTAAAATTTAGTACGCAGTGTTTTTTCGAGTCTGGATAAATGAATACCCGCAAAGTTTACCTTATTCTGCACTTGATAGGTTCCTATAAATTAATAGAATCGTGCCATTGAAACATAAAAAGAAAATTTTTTGGTACACGGTAGCTGTGTTAGCCCTGTTATTTACCGTAGCCTGTTCACTGGCTAAGAGTCTGGAGTATGGTTCAATTTACTGGGATGCTTTTGAATCAGGAATGGGAGGGGATCTTGTTGTTCATGTTGTTTTTTCCTGGGTAATAGCATTTTGCCTGATGATGGCAATAACACCTGAAAAGAAATCATTTTCGTTTCAACAATTTTTTCATCCTTTCTTTTGTCTTCTCTTAGTAGGATTTTTCACAGAAGAGCTATTTCAGTCATTTATTCCTTCTCGTCAATTTTCATGGTGGGATATGGCCGGTTCGTGGTTGGGTGCTTTATTGGGAAATGTACAGGCTCAAGTGATCAGGAAATACGCATAATAATAGTAAAATTAAGCATAAACTGTTATAAGGTTGAGTCGCTGCTGGGTTGCTTAAAAAAAAACAATAGCGTTAAATGCAGGGCTTCTTTTTAAATAAGTGGTTATGTTCGCTTATGATGATGTTAAATATTCGAACCCTGTCAATGCTGCTTCTGTCCTTTCTTTTGTTGGGAGGGTTATCTTCTGCTCAGGCTTCTTCTGCTGAAGAATTGAATGCCAGTGCAAAGTCTACGCTGGATACTCTGTATAAAGACAAACCGTCTGCTAAAATTCTGGGACAAAAAGCCAAAGGTATTCTGGTGTTCCCGACCATTGTCAAAGCCGGCATGTTCCTTGGCGGGGAATACGGTGAAGGCGCGTTGTTGGTGAACGGTCAGCCGGTGGATTATTATAACATCGCGTCCGCTTCCATTGGTTTCCAGTTGGGAGCTCAGGCCCGTTCTCAGGTGATTATGTTCATGACGAATACTGCGCTGACGAATTTCCGCAAAAGTAAAGGTTGGGAAGCAGGCGTAGACGGCAGTGTTGCTATTGCTTCATTTGGTGCCGGTGGTGATATCAGTACAGAAACGGCAAAAGCCCCGATTGTAGGATTTGTACTGGATAATAAAGGGCTGATGTATAACCTGACGTTGGAAGGTTCCAAAATCAGCAAACTGAAAAAATAAGCATCATATCTCTTATGTCATAGCAGTCTGTTAACAGGATGGATAGCAGGCTGTTGTTCCCTTTTTCTTGTTAGACCAACTTATTTCCTTTCGTTGTTTTCTGTCCGTCAATTAACGATAGACTCGCGTATTTTTCTGTCATACAACAATAATAATCAAGGGATTGAATTATGCCGTTGGGGTATTCGCTCAGCCGTTCGAGGCTGCCGGCTGTCTTATTTCTGGGAATGGATTCTTGTCTGGCGATGGGTTCCGCTCTGGGTGCTTACCGGGCTCGGTTTGATCATCTGCTTTTTGATTTCGGGTACGAAGCGGTCACACTGATACAGGCTTTGCTGGTGGTGGTTATTTCCATGCTGTCAGGGATTTATCACACCTGGCGGGGAAAGGCGCTGCGTCTGATGCTGTGGCGGGTTTTTCTGGCCTGGAGCCTGTCGTTTATTCTGCTGATTGCTTTTCTTGTGATCTCAAAGACCACTCAGGCGTATTCCCGAATCTGGTTAGGGATATGGATGACCAGTGCCCTTGCTTTAACGCTGTTGATGCGAATTACTATTTATTGGGGGCTGCGTTATTTTCGAAGGCAGGGTCGCAATTTCAAGCGGGTCTTGATTGTGGGCAATGGCCGAAATTTCAATCAGATCCGTCAGGAAATGGCAGGAGGAAACGACTGGGGTTTTCGGATGGATGTTTGCATTGAATATAACAAAACGGATGAGCTGTTGACGTTGCTGGATCAGCAACTGAAGCGGGATGATGATTTTGATGAATGCTGGCTTTGCTTACCCTTAAAGCACAGCAGCATTATTCAGGAGGTGATGCACCGGCTCCGTCATGACACGATGGATATCCGGTATATGCCCGGTGTCAGGGATTTACCGCTGCTGAACCATAAAGTGACGCACATTGGCGGGTTTTATTCGCTGGATCTGAGTTGTTCACCTATGGGTGACGTCAATTATGGCATCAAGCGCTTTGAGGATATTGCTCTGGCCAGCATGATTTTAGTTTTGATTACCCCGGTGATGGCTTTGATCGCTTTGGCGGTGAAAGGGTCTTCGCCCGGACCCGTATTGTTCAAGCAGTATCGACATGGAGCCAATGGCCAGCGTATTAAGGTGTATAAATTCCGCAGTATGAATGTTCATCAGGAAGAGAAAGGGCAGGTAACACAGGCATCAAGAAATGATACACGGCTTACGCCGTTAGGAGCATTTTTACGACGAACCAGTCTGGATGAATTGCCCCAGTTTTATAATGTTCTTCAGGGTCGTATGTCCGTTGTGGGGCCGCGCCCTCATGCTCTGTCACATAACGAAGCCTATAAAGAACAGGTGGATTCCTATATGAAACGTCATAAGGTGAAACCGGGCATTACCGGGTTAGCTCAGGTGAATGGCTTTCGCGGGGAAACGGATACGTTGGATAAAATGCAGAAACGGGTGGAGATGGATCTGCAATATATTAATTCCTGGTCCGTATTTTTGGACCTGAAAATTATTGTCCTGACAGTTTTCAACGGATTTACTCACCCCAATGCCTATTGAAACTCAGAGTCTTTCAAACGGACAAAACGGTTCGCGCATCTATCAAAACATTTTATTTATTAGCGTATCCGCGTTATTGATTTGGTTGCCTCTCCCGTCGGGCAGTAATTCTGTCTGGGCATCAGCGTGGTTTTGTTTTTGGGTTTTTTGTTGTGGTGCGGCAGCTGTTATAGGTGTCGGCTACAGGAAACTGTCGGTTACGCCTGTTTTTGTAAAGGTGCGCTGGTTTCATGGCCTGTTTCTGGCTTGCCTGTTGTTGATCGGCCTGCAATGCGTTGATCTGCCAGAAGGCTGGGTTCAGGTTCTGTCACCGAAGGCATGGGCTCTTCACCATCAGGCAGCGGAGGTCTTAAATATTCCGGTGACATGGATGCCCTTGTCTCTGGATGTGGAGGCGTCACGACGGACTTTTCTGTTGTCTGTCGCTTATTACGGGTTGTTTTGCCTGTTGCTCTTATTGGTTAATTCTCCGAAAAAGCTGGAGCAGCTGGCATGGATATTGATTATATCCGGAACCTTTCAGGCCGTATTCGGGGTATTAAGTACATTATCCGGTGCTGAGGTTTTATTGTTTTCGGAGAAAACCAGTTATTTTGGGGTAGCTACCGGTACCTTTGTGAATCGTAACAGTTTTGCCGGCTATCTGGAGATGACTCTGGCCGTCGGGGTGGGTTTATTGGTTTCCCGGCTGAGTCAGCAACGTCTTGCCGGTTGGAAACAACGGTTACAGCAGATCATCACCGTATTGATGAGCAGTAAGGTTTTACTGCGTGGCGCGTTGGTGATGATGGTGATTGCGCTGGTAGTGTCCCGCTCCCGAATGGGAAATACCGCTTTTTTTTCCAGCTTACTGATCACCGGATTTTTGTACGTTGTGCTGCGCAAAAAATGGAACCGTAGCCTGTTATTTTTATTGGGCAGCATGCTGGTGATCGATATGGCGATTGTCAGTCAGTGGTTCGGTATTGAAAAGGTGATGGAACGGCTGGAGCAGACGTCTATGGAAAGGGAAAGCCGTCCGGATGTAGCTCATGTAATTACTGAGATGATTCAGGATTTTCCTTTAACAGGCACAGGCGGCGGCACATTTTATACGGCATTGCCCATGTATCATAACGGGAGCTGGCAGGGTTTCTATGATCTGGCCCATAACGATTTTCTTCAGTTTGCATTGGAATTTGGGCTGCCTGCCTTTTTGTGTTTTGCTGGAATGGTTTTATTTGCGGTTGTTTTAAGTGTTCAGTCGATTCGCTATCGAAAAAAAAATGTGATGGCCGGTATCGGGTTTGCGTCATTGATGGGCATACTGGCGATCATGATGCATTCGCTGGTGGATTTTAATTTACAGATACCCGCTAACGCTGCGACTTTTGTTTGCCTGATGGCTTTGGCGTGTCTTGCCCGTTATGGTTTTTCTGACAATAGACGGTAATTGTTGGCTGACAGTAATGCCGCCAGAAAAATACCGCTGCCCAATATGCCTGCCAGTACTCCTGCCAGTTGCTTTCCCGGGAAAATATCCGTCAGGGAGAAATAGTTCCCCGGTAACCACTCGTGTAATGTGACGGCCAGCCCACTGTAAATCACGCTGCCTATAATAAGTGCCACAGAAATTAGCAGTAAGGGTTCGAGAATTCCCATCATCAGAATATGTTTTTGTCCTGCCCCCAGAAGTTGAAACGTTTCTATTTCGTAGCGACGTTCGGATAAACTGCCACTGACGCTGAAAAAAATGGCTATGAATGCCAGAAACAGGATACTGGCAGCAAGGATAAATAAACCTTTTTCCAATTGTCCGGTATATTGATAGAGCGTATCCAGCTCCCTTGCGGGCAGGGCAATGGATAGAGGACTGTCAGGGAAAGCGCTGTGGTGAGTCGCGTTGATGGCGGCCGTCAGGGTTTGTTCTATTGCCAATAAACCCTGACGGTTATGAAGGCGGGCTAAAACAAGATTAACTGTGTCCGGCATCAGGGGAGCGCTGCCCTGTTTGAGGCGGTTGGATCTTGCCTGCCAAAGGGTTTCGAGGGGAATAAAAATAGCGCTGTCCAGCCAGGTGCCGGTCGGTGCCATAATATCAGTAATAGTAAAAATGGTTGAATATTCGTCTTTTATTTCCGGTTCAAAACCGGCTGCGATCGTCAGTTTTTCTCCTGCCTGATAACCCGTCGTTTGTGCTACTGCTGCCCCCAGAACAGCGCTGTTACTTTCTCTAAAATATTTCTTTTCTCTAAAATATTTCTTTTCTCTAAAATACTTCTTTTCCATAACATATTTCTTGTCCGAAATATCCGCTGTACCTTCTGTTTCGTTATTGTTATTAAAAAAATGAAAAAGCGTGTTATGGGTGCCGGCAACGGTAAATCCGCGATGACTTTCCCCCAGGGCAAGAGGTGCAGCCTCTGCAATTTCTGTGTGTTGTTGAATCGTCGTATAAACAGTAGCTTCCACAGCGGAGGGAGTATTGCCTATGCCAAATAAACCGTACAGTGCCAGGTGAGCAGGTTGTATGGATGCTCCTATGACCATGTCTGCCGTGTCGGTGACCCGTTCCAGTGATGTGTGAAGGGTTGCTCTTACGTGCGTGAATGCCAATATCAGGACAACACTAAAAGACAGGGCAATCACGGAAACCACCACTTTGGACCGCCTTCGCCGGAGACTTTTCCAGAGAGTGTTCAGCACAATAGAATTGCACATTACCATAAGGGATTCACCTGTGAGACAGAATTGATATCAGCCATATCGATAGTGCGGTCAAAACATTGGGATTTCTCGCCGTCGATGGCGCCGTGATCGTGACTGATACAGACTAATGTCGAGTTATGTTCCCGGCAGTATTCCACCAGAAACCGGAAAACGATTTGTTTGCCGGCTGTATCGAGGGAAGAAGCCGGTTCATCGGCCAGTATCAGGTTAGGGGCACCCATCAATGCTCTGGCAACGGCAATGCGTTGTTGCAGACCTATACTGAGTTGTTCCGCAGCAATCTGGAGACGCTTGGGGTCTTCCAGTTTCAGTCGGGCCATCAGCTGGTAAGCTTCAAATTCCGGTGTGGTGTGAGAATGCTTGACGTGCTCTTTGCGGCATTCAGAAAAGCCCAGAGGCAGTATGATATTTTGCAGGGCCGGTAAATAAGGCAGCAAATGAAGTTGCTGAAAGACAATGCCCATGTGTTTAGCTCGAAAAGTATCCCGGTGTCCTTTCTTAAGTTCGTTCAGAGGGGTATTGAAAACCCTGACCTGTCCTGAGTCAGGAACCATCAGTCCTGCCAGCATTTTAAGCAGGAGTGTCTTTCCTGAACCGTTTTCCCCGTGAATCAGGACAGTTTCCCCATTTCTGACCTGAAAGGACGGAATTTTAAGGCAGTCATGACCTTGCATCGTGAGTGCGGCTTTTTTGATATTGATGGCGTACTTGCCTTTCATGCTCAGCCTCATCCCTGGGTTTATCGTATGTTAATGGTCGTTTTTTTCGGCGTTAACCGTTGCTTATTTTGCCATTGTTCTGTAATCAGCCAAACATGGGTTTCTTTAAGTTCGGGAAGCACTTCTGCTAAATGGGAAATAATATACGTCAGTTGTTTGGGGTGCTGGCAGGTATAGGTAACAAATCCGTTGATGGGGGTGATGGATGATGTTGTCTTGTGTGCTTCCTGATGATTGTCATCTTCCGGTAAGGATGCACCAAAGAAGCGCTGGCTATGCTGTGTGCATTGGGCGGCAGCGTCGGGGGAAAACAGTGTTTTATGTTCAGAGAGTTCCGTAACGACGGTTTCTATAGACGTGTCCGGTGCAATCAATGGTACGGCTGTCTCCGCCACAGAAAGGAAAATCGTTAATTCTTGGCCCGATAAATTAATGTCAAGATTAACCTTGGCAGGTTCTACCGCACGGTGCAGCTGGTTTTTTGCAGATAACAGAGGACTGGCAATGATCAGGCAAACGATGATCAACCGATGGAGGCTCATGGTGTGGACCTCGTCTTCTGAAGAAATTGCTGGCCTGAGTCAATCAGGGCCGTATTGTTCAGGAAGTTGCGCCCAATCAGCAGCTGTTGAGGAAAACGACTGCGGTTGATCAGAGACATTTCCACATATTTTACGGTCTTGCCGATGCTGACCGTATTACGAATAACTGCCCGTTCTGAAGGTGCGCCCTTATGGGTAATGATGCGGGCTACACGACTGACCGGCTGGTGCATGGAGACAATTTTTCCCGAGGGCTTATGTTTGAAATCATAATAGACCCACCGCTGTCCCTTTCGGTTGATGTACATCCTGATATTTTTTGCATCCAGTGCCGTGGTGGTGGCGCCGCTGTCGATCAGGGCGTCCACGGTCAGGCGTTTAATATTTTCCAGTGTTGCTTTTTCGTAGGTACCTAAAATCATCATACCCTTGAGGCACGGGCAGTCGCTGGCAAAGGCCGGTAGGTGAGCCGTTGCAATAAGAAGATAAAATAGCCGGAGCAAATAAGGCATCGCTTAGGATCAGTTTTTTCAGACGATTACCTAAGATATCGGGTGCATTTCAGGGAAATTAAGAGCAAGGGGAGGGAAGAAACGGATAAAAGTGACAGGGCGGGGAATATTTGTAAGAAGTGTCCGGGAAAACTCTGTTAGCATAAAGGCTTAAGAGGGAACAATAAACCGCAAACCTCACCACAGGGAGTGGGTTGTGATTGATATTCATAATCACCTGATTCCGCACATCGATGATGGGGCGGATGATCTGGACAGAGCTTTTTCCATGTTACAACAGGCGGTCAGTCAGGGTATTACCCATATCGTCTGTACACCTCATATAAATCCCGGGCGGTTTGATAATACGAAAGACTGCATCCGGCCGGCATTTTCTCTGCTAAACACTGCGGTAAAGAAGGCGGGCTTTCCCGTTCATCTGGGGATGGCGGCGGAAGTTCGGCTGACCGATGAATTACCCGGACAATTGCATCACCAGCAGGTTCCCTTTATCGGGCAGTGGCGTGGTAAATCCGCTGTTTTATTAGAATTGCCTCACGGAAAAATTCCTGCCGGAATCGAAAAACTGTTGCAGTGGCTGAATCATCTTTCAATACAGGTTGTTATTCCCCATCCGGAACGGAATAAAGAGATTATGGCCTGCCCTGATTATGCAGAATCCCTGGCGGAAAAGGGCGTATTGTTCCAGTTGACGGCTGGGTCGCTGGTAGGGCACTTTGGGTCGGTCGCGCAGGAAACCGCTCACTGGATGCTGAAACGAGGCCTGTTTACCTTTATGGCCTCTGATGCCCACCATACAGAACGCCGGGTATTCGCCCTGCAGTCGGGGCGTGATGCGGTAGCCGAATGTTATGGTGAAACGCTGGCTCGGAAATTAACGTGGGATAATCCTTGTCAGCTGACCGCTGCCCTGTTTGATGTGGCTCCCGTTCAGGACAGAAATATACCGTTTCTGCAAAAGCAGCCTGTATTATGAAGGTGTTAATCCGTGGAATAACTGCGGTTTTTCTGACCGTGAGTTTACTGGTATTAGCGTTTTACAGTATTCGTATTGTCTGGGCGGAAATGTTTTATTTAAACGGTGTGGCCTATCTGGAGCACTGGAGTCAGGAGCACGCAGAAAAACAGCAAAACTTTACTGTTGCTCCGGGTGAATTAGAACAGGCAGAACACAGTTTTCAGCGGGCAATCCGGTTGGGTCCTGATAATCCCCGTTATTTGTTACAGGCATCTAAACTGCATTATTGGCAGGACAGGGCAGAAAATTATCATTACCTTGGGCATAAAGAAGATGACTGGGGCAATTTGCGTACAACCATCCTGATGCGTCCTGCCTGGCCTTATGGCTGGCTTTCCCTGGCTTTGTCAAAGTCCCGTCATTCTGTGATCGATGGCGAATTCAGTCAGGCTTTATTACAGGCCATGTTATTGGGGCCGAGAGAACCTGATATCCGGAAAGAGGCTGTGAGACTGGGCTCTTATTATGACCACTGGCTGGATGAGTCCGTAAGGCAGGCATGGAAGGAACAGGTTGAGCGTATGGCGATCAGGCAAAGGAATCATTTGCCGGAACCGGTTAAAAAAGATAAGCGGAAAAGGTAAAAAAAGTTTTACTGATATTATTTCAGTAAACAAGAGCTCTTATAGGTTAAAAATCTGAAATTGTGAGATACTATAGCCGTAGAATAATAAGAAGGAGGGCTGGTGATTATGTCTTTATTGATATTGTTGGCTGCGCTTTTCTTGAGTGTCGTGGTGGGTGTTTATGCGTCAAGAGGCGGCCGAAGTGGTCTTCTCTGGTTTATTGTCTCTGTATTAATTTCACCCATATTATCTTTTTTTATTTTGCTGATCTTGGGTAAAAAGAACGGGCATCTTAGAATCTGTAAGATGTCTCATAAATGATGAATGATTATTAACGCGTATCAGGCAATGAGTGGTATAAATTAATAAAGCCCGTTTTTGCGGGTTTTATTAAAGATAAGATTAAAAACAAAACATCAGGATTTAATATTGCAGAAAGCTTAGTTAATAATTTTGTTTCTACGGAAACGGTTCAATGCCCCTATTAAAGTACATCTAAAGAAAATGTCACTACGTGAGGCACGTCTGGTATACTATAGTCCATAGGAAGATTATATATGACAGTTAATAGTTCTTCCGTCTCCAGAGGGGAGGGTAAAGTAATTTCTATAATATCACCGCTATCATTTCGAGACTTTTTAATGCAATTTTCAGGAATTTTCTGAAAGATCCCTTTATCATCTGTGGACGGTTCTGCAATTCTTGATCGACAAAATATAAGAAATTTTTGTTCTGTTTCGCTGATTCGGAATTTCTGCTTTAGCTCTGTTTCATAAAGACGAATCTGATTCCCTGTGAGCTGCCTATTATCCATAGATACAGAATACGTTCCTGCTATACAATACGAAGATACAAAAAACAGCAGTACCAGAAAAGGTTTAGCAGTCATAGGATACTTCCTAAGCTATCTATACATTAATATGATAGGTTATAGTAGTGACTCATAGTCGATGCAAGAAAATAAATTGTTAAAAACAAAAAGTAATTTATAGATTGTTTTTTATCGCTATCTGCGCGCGATTATACAACGACATTATTTTTTTTAACGAAATAGGCAATATAGAGGCTGAGAATTTGGGTGATGTGATTTATTTATTAAACAGTGACATTCTAAAACACGGTCACAAGTGGAAGAAAGAATAAGAAAACAATCTAATTGATATACGATGTTAATCTCTACGGGAAAGCTAATTAAAGCAGTATCTCCTCGGATGAATGCTGTTCGTGGGCCGCATTCTCATAGAGACCTGGAGACCCGATCTGGAAACCAGATACGCCAGAGCGATGGAGCCGAGAAGGCAACGGGCAATGTAATCAAAGATTAAAATAAAGTCAAAATAGAATACACTCCTGTTACCAATAAGCTTGATCTCAAAGCAAAAATTTGTAAGGCGACCCTTACATAAGAGTTTCACAATACTATTTTTTAGACCATGTTTACTGGTAAATTTTTTGCGGAACATTTCAGGGAAGCCTCTAACATCTTAATAAAGAATAAGGAGGAGATAAAAAAATCAGCAGGACAAAATAGGCCGCTGCGCGGCAACTTTTAGATTGTGCCAAGCTTAGTTTTTCTGCTAAGGGCTGTTGAGGTTTTCTTTGTAGGCTTGAGAAAGGCTCACAGGTTCGTATTATTGCAGTTCCTACGCAACACTAATAAGAACCTGTTATGCCCCCCTCATGCTCAGTGACGAGCACTGGTTAAAGCTCCAGCCAATCCTCAAACAAGCCCGTATAAATAACAAGCCTAATCTCAAGATCTCCGTGGAAGGTATGCTTTATCGCATCCGTACTGGAATTCCA
>NSIT01000043.1_pt1 | contig 21581 bp, 16 predicted proteins | sample 1450681 | NCBI WGS metagenome assembly NSIT01 (sample SAMN07455404, study PRJNA386592) | invertebrate metagenome | isolation source: Endozoicomonas-like sequences binned from scallop gill tissue | host: Pecten maximus | place: United Kingdom: Lyme Bay MPA | collected 2013-06-01
GGAATGTATTTTTTATATATCAGATATTAATGTTAAGGTGTTTTTAAATTCTTAATAAAAGAGCAGGAGTTAATATATTGATTTAATATGTAGTGTTAAATGTGTCTTTTCGGTAGGTATTCATGGGTAATGCTATTAAACTATGCATCTATCTATGCTTAATTATTCCTTTTTTATTATGGGGGGACAGACAGAGCAAGTGCGTGTAGTGGTTCTTTATAAATTTGATGGAATGCCTAGAATTGATGTTTACGAACCAATATTTTCTTCAGAGAAAAAATATATCGGAACTTACACTTTATCGAGAATCAGAAGCTTCTGTTGTTGAATTATTTAATAGGTTTTGTTTTTTTATTGGATGCTTCCGAAAAAAATAGCGTTCGAGTTCAATATAATTTTTTTGTTATTGAGCTTGAACAAGCTCTTCATGAATATCATTATTTTATGCTCAGCATGATAAGAAAAAAATAGAATTAAAGAAAGTTAATACACATATTATGGGAGATTATTATATATAAAGATCAAATACCGGTGCTATTGCAGGGTGCTATTGCAGTAATAATAGAAAGTCCTGTATTAGGTAAAACTTATGGAATAAGAGAACATCAAACAGAAATTTTAATTGTTTATAAAGTATTTGGAGAAAGTGATATATTTGTGCCAAAATCTTTTTTTCAGTCAAAATGATCAGAAGTTAAGTGTAGTCTAGTGACTGATATGGAAAATTCTGGTGTTTACACTGTTTATGAAGATATAGATAAAAATGCTTCAGGAGAATTGATTAATGTTTATAGATCTTATTTTATTCAATATGAGAAAAATCACCAATATAAAGTGGTTGTGAGTGTTCGTGATCAAAGATAGTTTACACCTGTCAGATCATCTGTTTCTATGTGTTTTTGAGGTAACAGAAAGTTCTTCTGAATATCGTCCGGAAAGCAGTTGCTTGATTCTGTCATTGGAAGAAAAAGATGACATTGATGAAAATAATAAACGAGGTTCTTATAGAGAGGATTTAGCTGAAGAACTTAGAGGATCAGAAGAGGATGAAACGGATTCACCTGCAGGTCAAAAAACTGATAGTAGGAGAAACTATGAATTAGTTCGGGCTAGAGAAAAAAATAAATATGATACAGAGCTGTCGGATAGCTGTGATGAAGATGATTACCATTCTGCTGATGATGTTACTAAAAAAACAGGTAAATTCTACATGAAGAAAAAAGAACAAAACAGTGTATCGTATATGACAAAAGCGTCAGTAAGACTGCAGCTGGATTTATTGCAGTATGAACAAAATGTAGGAAAACGAGGGCTTTATGATATTACATTACTTCATAGAAGTATTCTTGAGGTTCTTAGGGAAGCTGGAATGAAACTAGGTGCTGGGTTTATGTACCAGGAAACGATGAAAAACTATGTTAATTTTTTAGAGAAGGTTCATCATTACAAGTTGGTTCAACATCAAAAAATGGCGGAAGACAGGGAGAGAGGTTGTTTTAATCCTGAAAATCATAGAGGAGATCTTCTACCTGTACAGGTGGACGGAATTTTCGCTCTTTTTGAAATGTTGTTAACCGAATTATCAAAATGTGAACCAGCAACAAGTGATTCTTATCCCGAAAAAATACCTTTGCCAGAGGAATTGGAAGGAGCGGAGGATATTCCACCATCAGCAATAGAAGTAACCAAGCGTTTTCTGGAACGCCTGGAAAGTATGAATATTTGCTCGCAACGGCAGATTCAGGCTGTTCCTGATGCAACGAATGAAATAATGGTGGGACTGATAGACTGTGCTAAGCAAGCTCGGTTATCTATACTTGATGTGGCTTTATGAGTGAAAAATAGCTGGCATATCGGAGGTCATGATTTTTTTAACTCTGACATCGATATTCACCCATCTGAATGTCAGCCCACAAGAGAAGAGTGTCAGCAAAAAACTGGAGTTAATGCAGAAGGGGATGAAAGTACAGTTAAATCCGGAGTGGAATGTTACACCCAATTAAAAGATGAACTAAAGAAACCGGATAAGAGAAAGGAGGGTAAACTGGCAGGAAAAAAATAAACAATACACTTGTCCTTTGTGAAAACACACTCGAAAAATGTTGTTTAGTGAATAAGATGAGTAAATATTGAACTAATTTTATTATCTTGTTTTAAACAACAGGTTTGTAGGGCTGCTACTACAATCAGGTTGCCTTTATTTTAAAAAACTTTAAAACAGTTAAAGCTATCTTCTGTTTGTGATCTTTAAAGACCACGCTAGACTTGCTGTCGGGTGGTTTTGTTTTTATAACTGTTTTATGGTTGTCGTTTTGACTATTGGAGCACCGTAAAATGCTGAAAGTGGCTGTGGTGGGTGCAGCAGGGAAAATGGGGCGTCTGCTGATAGAAGTAGTTGCAGCAAGGAAAGATATGCTACTGGGAGCGTCAGTAGTCCGGCCCGGTAGTGGCTTGCTGGGCCTTGACGTGGGTGATCTGGTTGGTATCGGTAGTCAGGGTCTTGCACTGACGGATTCGCTGGAAGCCTCTATTTCTCAGGTCGATGTGGTTGTGGATTTTACACGTCCGAGTTATACGATGGAAAATCTGGACATGTGTCATCGTCACGGCAAAGGCATGGTGATAGGTACTACCGGATTTAATGGAGAGCAAAAACAGCAAATAGAATCCATAGCACATGATATACCGGTGGTATTAGCACCTAATATGAGCATCGGTATTAACCTGGTGTTTAAATTACTGGAAACTGCAGCGGATATTTTACAACAGGATGTGGATGTTGAGGTTATCGAGGCACATCATTGCCATAAAGTCGATGCCCCTTCCGGAACAGCTGTCAAAATGGGGGAAATTATCGCCGATGTCACAGGTCGTTCTTTAGATAAGCATGCGGTTTATGGCAGAGAAGGACATACGGGAGCAAGAAAGCGGGAAACTATAGGGTTTTCATCGATTCGTGCGGGAGATATCGTGGGTGATCATACTGTGCTGTTTGCTGGTGAAGGCGAGCGCATTGAAATTACCCATAAAGCCAGTGACCGGGTGATTTATGCTCATGGAGCATTACGAGCCATGCTGTTTCTTCAGGGGAGGGATTCAGGCCTGTATGATATGCAGGATGTCTTAGGATTAAAGGTACGTTCAGCAAAAACTGATATAAACTGCCAGAAAAGCAGGAGTATCAATTAAAAGGAATGGTTGGGTTTTTTTAGCAGCTGTGCTTAAATAAACGAAAATTTTTCAGTGTTTCCCGGCGGTGGTTGTGAAACATGATATAAAGACGGGATGCGCGTTCCACCGACATCTCGTTTTTTTTGGTCTGCACTTTCTGCTGGCCAGCGGTTTCTAGCCTTAATGCCGGATTAACCGGGTATAACAATAAAACAACAGGATGCAGCAGCGGAGGATTTTTTGATTACGCCAGCTATTCTAGCACTGGAAGACGGCAGTTGTTTCCAGGGGCAGTCCATCGGGGCTGATGGGGAGATCTGTGGAGAGGTAGTATTTAATACCTCTATGACAGGTTATCAGGAAATGATCACAGATCCTTCCTACTCCGATCAAATTCTCACTTTTACTTATCCTCATATCGGAAATACCGGCATTGCCTTTGATGATAATGAATCTTCTTCGGCGTCGGTTTCAGGTATCGTTATTCGCGATCTTCCTGTTGCTGACAGTAACTGGAGAAGACGGCAGTCTTTAAGCGATTATCTGATATCCAGTAATAAAATCGCGATTTCTGGTGTGGATACCCGTCGCCTTACACGTTTGCTTCGGGAAAAAGGCGCACAAAGTGGTTGTATCGTGACGGGATATGACGCTCAAGATAAGAATACAAAAGACCACGCTATAAAAAAAGCGGGGCAATATGGCGGACTTAAAGGAAAAGACCTTGCCCGCGAAGTAACGACACATGATGTTTATATGTGGGAAGAAGGTGTCTGGTGTCGTGAAACTAACAGTTGTTCCAGACTATCTGACGCTCAATGGCATGTGGTTGCTTATGATTTTGGGGTGAAGCGAAATATCCTGCGAATGCTGGCACAGCGTGGCTGTCGGATTACGGTAGTTCCTGCCACTACTTCTGCCTCAGATGTATTGGCTATGAAACCGGATGGCGTCTTTCTCTCCAATGGTCCGGGGGATCCTGAACCCTGCTCTTATGCCATTCAAGCCATACAGGAAATTCTACTAACGGGGATTCCCCTGTTCGGGATTTGTCTGGGTCATCAGTTACTGGCACTGGCTTGCGGTGCAAAAACAGAGAAAATGAAATTTGGTCATCACGGTGCTAATCATCCGGTTCAGGATTTAAAAAATGGTAAGGTTTTGATTACCAGCCAGAATCATGGATTTTCTGTTTTAGAAAGTTCCTTGCCGGATACGTTACAGGCTACACATCGTTCTTTGTTTGATGGTTCGCTTCAGGGAATTGAACGGTCTGATGGTCGTGTAGTCGGTTTTCAGGGGCATCCGGAAGCTAGTCCCGGGCCCCATGACGTAGCAGCACTTTTTGATCGGTTTGTGGCATCGATATCGCAGCATGCGCATTAAATGGAATGTTGAGTTCATCATATTGTGGACATATAACGCTATTAATAAAGGATTATCGGTTGTCGGTAATCTTTTTTTTTACGGCAATTTCCTGGTTGCGATAACACAATAAAAAGCAAAAAAGACCGGGCGACCTGTCGCCTGAATATTTGATCTGAACAGCGTGGCGAGAACTGCAATGCCTAAGCGTACTGATATTCAGAGTATTTTAATCCTTGGTGCGGGGCCGATCGTGATTGGTCAAGCCTGCGAGTTTGATTATTCCGGTGCTCAGGCCTGCAGGGCACTGAAAGAAGAAGGTTTCCGGGTTATTCTTGTGAACTCTAATCCGGCAACTATTATGACCGATCCTTCCATGGCCGATGCGACTTATATAGAGCCGGTTCGTTGGCAAAGTGTCGCTAAAATCATCAAAAAAGAAAAACCGGATGCATTACTGCCTACCATGGGCGGACAGACCGCCCTGAATTGTGCCCTGGATTTACATCGTCATGGCGTGTTGGAACAATATCAAATCTCTATGATTGGTGCGAATCGTGAGGCAATTGATAAAGCGGAAGATCGTGCGCTTTTTGATAAAGCCATGAAGTCTATCGGTCTTGAAACTCCTCGTTCTGGTCTGGCCCATTCTATGGAAGAAGCATTTTCTATCGTAGAGAGTATTCACTTCCCCTGTATTATCCGGCCATCTTTTACTATGGGAGGTTCAGGTGGAGGTATTGCATATAACCGCAAAGAGTTTGAAGAAATATGCCAGCGGGGTCTTGATCTTTCTCCCACGACAGAATTGTTGATTGACGAATCGTTGATTGGCTGGAAAGAGTTTGAGATGGAAGTGGTTCGGGATAGAAATGACAATTGTATTATTGTCTGTACGATTGAAAATATGGATCCCATGGGTATCCATACCGGAGATTCCATCACAGTTGCTCCGGCACAGACATTGACGGATAAAGAATTTCAGATCATGCGGAATGCCTCTGTTGACGTATTGCGCGAGATCGGTGTGGAAACGGGAGGCTCTAATGTGCAGTTCGGTTTGTGCCCGAAAACCGGACGAATGGTCGTGATTGAGATGAATCCCCGGGTATCCCGTTCTTCAGCGTTGGCCTCCAAGGCAACCGGTTTTCCTATTGCCCGTGTAGCAGCCAAGTTGGCAGTGGGTTATACGTTGGATGAATTGCGTAATGAAATTACCGGAGGGGTTATCCCTGCGTCGTTTGAGCCGGCAATTGATTATGTAGTCACAAAAATTCCCCGGTTTAATTTTGAAAAATTTCCTGAAGCGGATGCACGGCTGACCACACAAATGAAATCAGTCGGTGAAGTCATGGCCATTGGCCGGACATTTCAGGAGTCTTTGCAAAAAGCACTGCGGGGGCTGGAAATCGGGGTTTCCGGTCTTGATTCTATTGTTGCCAGTGTATTAAAGCCCGATGATATCTTATCGGAAGAGGGAGATAAACCGGTGGCTGATGTGATCAAAGAAGCCCTGATCACACCTAAAGCTGAACGGTTATTTTATGTTGCTGATGCTTTTAGACTGGGCATGAGTATGGAGGCCATCTGCAGCTATTGCCATATTGACCTCTGGTTCTTATCTCAGATTCAGGATCTGGTCTCTGAAGAGATAGCATTGCAATGCAGTGAACTACCGTCTATTAAACGGCCCCAATTGTTTCGTCTCAAACAGAAAGGCTTCAGTGATAAACGTATTGGTGTATTACTGGGCTCCAGTGAATCAGCTGTACGCCATTACCGCCGTGAGCTTAATGTACTGCCGGTTTATAAGCGGGTGGATACTTGCAGCGCTGAATTCGCTTCTCATTCAGCGTACCTTTATTCCTCTTATGATGAAGAATGTGAAGCTGCCCCAACAGGAAACCAGAAAATCATGGTATTGGGCGGAGGGCCAAACCGTATTGGGCAGGGCATTGAGTTTGATTATTGTTGTGTCCATGGTGCTATGGCAGCACGGGAAGAAGGCTTTGAAACCATTATGGTGAACTGTAATCCGGAAACAGTATCTACCGATTTTGATGTGTCGGACCGGCTGTATTTTGAGTCTATTACACTGGAAGATGTCCTGGAGATCGTTCGTGTGGAGAAACCCTGTGGCGTGATTGTCCAGTACGGCGGACAGACACCGCTGAAACTGGCTCAGTCATTGGAGGATGAGGGCGTCCCTATTATTGGTACCCGTCCTGACGCTATTGACCGGGCAGAAGACAGGGAGCGGTTTCAACAAATGATTCACCATTTATCATTAAAACAGCCAGATAATGCTACTGTTCGTTCTGTAGACGAGGCTATCGCACAGGCGGAAATAATTGGATACCCGCTGGTGGTTCGGCCATCTTATGTCTTGGGCGGTCGAGCTATGGAAGTTGTTAATGGAAAACGGGAATTATTACGATATATGCAGGAAGCTGTGGAAGTTTCTGAAAAGTCGCCGGTTTTGCTGGATTCTTTCCTGACTCATGCCGTTGAAGTGGATGTGGATGCGGTTTGCGATGGTGAGCAGGTTGTGATTGGTGCCATCATGGAGCATATTGAGCAGGCAGGCATTCATTCAGGTGATTCCAGTTGTTCATTACCGCCTTATCGTCTTGATAAAAAGGTGCAGGATGAAATTCGTCGTCAGGTAACATTGATGGCTTTGGAGCTGGGTGTGGTAGGCCTGATGAATGTTCAGGTGGCCATACAGGATGATGAAATTTATATCATTGAGGTTAACCCCAGGGCTTCAAGGACGGTTCCTTTTGTGTCCAAGTGCATTGGGGGATCATTAGCCAAAGTGGCCGCCAAGGTTATGACGGGGAAAAAACTGGCATCGCTGGGATTGAATGAAGAAATCATTCCCCCTTATTTCTGCGTCAAGACTCCGGTATTTCCTTTTAACAAGTTTCCTGATATTGATCCAATCCTAGGGCCTGAAATGAAATCCACTGGCGAAGTTATGGGAGTAGGGACTTCTTTTCCTGAGGCTTACCATAAAGCGCTATTGGCTGCTAAAATGCAATTACCGGAAGCAGGTAAAGTGATTATCAGTGTCCGGAACCGTGATAAACAAAATGTGCCAGATGTCGCTTTGCTGCTGCAAAATGTCGGGTTTGAGATACTTGCTACGGAAGGAACAGCAAAAGTCATAAGGTCTGCCGGAATTCCCGTGACCATTGTGAACAAGGTCAAGGAAGGGCGGCCGCATCTTGTGGATATGATTGTTAATGATGATATCGTTTTTGTCATAAATACAACAGAAGGTCGCCAGGCAACAGCTGATTCCTGTACAATCCGCCAGTCTGCTTTAACGCATAAGGTGTTGTATACCACAACCCTGGCGGGTGCAGAGGCTATTGCCAAGGCAATTGCCTTTGGTACGGAAAAAGTTGTCAGACGTCTTCAGGATTTACACGAAGGTAATGCTGGATGAATCGAATTCCCATGACCGTTGAAGGGGAAAAATCTCTTCGCGAGGAATTAGTTAAATTAAAGGGTGTTGAGCGCCCCCGGATTTCTCAGGCTATCGCTGAGGCTCGTGAGCTTGGTGACCTGAAAGAAAATGCAGAGTACCATGCTGCCCGAGAACAGCAGGCGTTTGTAGAGGCTCGTATCAATGATATCGAAGCGAAGCTTTCTAACGCACAGATAATTGATATTACTTCAATTACCAAGACGGGTAAGGTGATTTTTGGTACGACGGTTTCTCTGATTAATACCGAGGATGATCAGGAAGTGGAATACAAAATAGTGGGGGACGATGAGGCAGACATTAAGGAGAATAAGATTTCGGTTAATTCACCTATAGCCAGGGCATTGATCGGTAAGGAAGAAGGTGATGTCGTTGTGGTTAATACGCCTTCCGGATCAATTGAGTATGAAATCGATGAAGTGCGGCATATTTAGTCATCGGTGATTAAAAGCCTTGGAACAGTGTGTTCCAGGGCTTTCTTTTTTGTGACTCCTGTAGCAGTTTTTTCTTTTATTTGAAAAAAAGCTGGAAAATAAAAAAACATCAACAAATGGACGATGGCAGGTATTGTTGGGCTATATACAATAATTGCTGTTTGCCCAGTGGCTTCGGCAAATAATTATCCATGCCACTTTGAAATGCCCGCTTTTTACTTTCTTTATTATAATCGCTGCTGATGCCAATAATGCTTGTTGGAGTCAGGTTATTACGAGCTTCAAACTGACGAATGAAAAAGGCTGACATAAATCCATCCATAATAGGCATATGGCAATCCATGATGACCAGTTTCCATAAATCGGGCGAGGCTTCATAGAGGCTCAGTGCTTCATGCCCATTGTCGGTTGAAATGACGGAAAAGCCACTGTGTTCGAGTACTTTTGTTAGAGCGTGTTGATAAATAGCGCTGTCATCGGCCAATAAAACATAATATTCAGGCTGTTTTGGTATGGGAGGTTGATGTGTCACGAGGTTGTTTTTCCTGTTTTATTATTGTTTTTGCAGGTAACTCGTTATTTTCCTTGCTGAAGGGTTTAGGTTTTTTTATAGAGTCCCGCTGGCTTCCTGCATGAGCCCTTAGATAGGGTATCGGCAACCAGCAAGAGGGATTCAGAAAAGTTTTGCTTTAATCATTAAGCGATGTACGTGTCAGGTTGGACAGTGTCGGATTGGGCTCGTCGGCAGGCTTGAATATCAGAGCGATATGACCGATGGTCTGGATAACTTCTGCGCCGGTTTTCTGGCTCAACTCAGTAATCATCTGTTGCTTGACGGTACGATCGCCTACGGCAAATTTCACTTTAATCAGTTCATGATCATCCAGAGCTCGCAAGGTCTCATTAATAACGCCTTCTGTCAGTCCTTTATCAGCAACAGTGACAACGGGTTTTAGTGCGTGACCAACAGTGCGGAAATGTTTTTTTCGGGCTGTACTCAGATTCATGACTGTTATATCCGTAAAGAAAACCGTAGAATTTTACGCTATTTTCATTAACGTACAACGGCTTATTTTATGGCACGGTCAAAAAGCAGCAGTCGCTGGCTTCAGGAACATTTTAACGACCAATACGTCAAACAGGCGCAGCAGGAGGGATGGCGGTCCAGGGCAAGTTATAAACTGCTGGAGATCCAGAAAAAATATCGTTTGATTCGTCCTGGCATGAAAGTGGTGGATCTGGGGGCAGCACCGGGTGGTTGGTCTCAGGTAGCTGCTATGGAAATCGGTGATCATGGGCGACTGGTCGCCTCCGATATTTTGCCGATGGATACGATTGCTGATGTAGACTTTGTTCAGGGTGACTTTACAGAAGATTCTGTGCTGGATACTATTCTTGAAACCATCGGGGCTCACAAGATAGACCTTGTAATTTCCGATATGGCCCCCAATATGAGTGGTATGGTAGCGGTGGATCAGCCTCGGTCAATGTATCTGGTTGAGCTGGCAGTTGATCTGGCCAGAAAGGTGCTTAAGCCAGGAGGCGTGTTTCTAACCAAGGTCTTCCATGGCGAAGGTTTTGATGAACTTATGAAAGATGTACGACAATCGTTTGGAAAAGTTCAGTCTTATAAACCCGATGCTTCTCGTCCACGCTCCAGAGAAGTGTATCTTTTGGCAAGGGAATTCCGGGGTTGAATGATCAATCGGCAGGGAAAAACAGATTTGCAGAAAAAACACAGACAAGTCGTCCCCGAAAAACCGTCAGGTATGGTTTCAGGGCTCATTAATATGCATAATGATAGCGGAGTGGGTATCAGTACCTTCCAGAACGTCCATTTTGGGCTTAAGTTCGCTCAGATGAGGGTAGCCTTTTGAATGATATGGCAAAAAACTTGATTCTATGGGTCATCATTGCACTGGTGTTGCTGACAGTCTTCAAAAATTTCGAAGGCATGCAGACCTCAACAGAAAAAATCAGTTACTCCGATTTTGTCAGCATGGTGGAAAATCGACAGGTCAGCAAAGTAGTCATTGATGGTTTTACGGTTACAGGTCTATTAAATAATAATGAAAAATTTGAAACCAATCTGTCACCGGCGGTGCCTGACAGCCAACTGATGGATGAATTGCTTCGGGGAAATGTTCAGGTTGAATCCAAGCCTCTGGAAAAACAGAGTATATGGACGCAATTACTGGTTGCTAGCTTCCCTATTCTGGTAATCCTTGCCGTATTTATGTTTTTCATGCGTCAGATGCAAGGCGGCGGTGGTGGCAGGGGTGGCCCTATGAGTTTTGGTAAGAGCAAGGCTCGGTTGTTGTCTGAAGATCAAATCAAAACTACATTTTCTGATGTGGCAGGGGTTGAAGAGGCCAAAGAAGACGTTCAGGAGATTGTGGATTTCCTGAAGGATCCCGGCAAGTTCCAGCGTCTGGGTGGTAAGATTCCCCGAGGTGTCCTGATGGTAGGACCTCCAGGGACAGGTAAGACTTTGTTGGCCAAGGCCATTGCCGGTGAAGCAAAAGTCCCTTTCTTTACGATTTCAGGTTCCGACTTCGTAGAAATGTTTGTGGGTGTCGGTGCATCCCGTGTTCGTGACATGTTTGATCAGGCCAAGAAACAGGCTCCCTGTATTATCTTTATTGATGAAATTGATGCCGTTGGGCGTCATCGTGGTGCAGGAATGGGTGGCGGTCATGATGAACGTGAACAGACACTGAACCAGCTGCTGGTTGAGATGGATGGTTTTGAGGCAAACGACGGTATTATTGTGATTTCCGCAACAAACCGCCCTGATGTCCTTGATCCTGCCTTGCTGCGGCCGGGTCGGTTTGATCGGCAGGTTGTTGTAGGTCTCCCAGATATTCGTGGACGTGAACATATTTTGAAAGTCCATATGCGCAAGGTGCCCAGCGATGACGATGTGAAACCGAATGTGATTGCTCGGGGAACGCCTGGTTTCTCCGGTGCTGATCTGGCGAACCTGGTGAATGAAGCCGCGCTTCAGGCAGCCCGTAATAACAAGCGTACGGTCAGTATGTCAGAGTTTGATCTGGCCAAAGATAAAATCATGATGGGCGCTGAGCGGAAATCCATGGTGATGTCTGAAAAAGAGAAACGTAATACCGCTTATCATGAAGCCGGACATGCGATTGTTGGGCGGCTTGTTCCAGAGCATGATCCTGTTTATAAGGTGACGATTATTCCCCGGGGAAGGGCGTTAGGTGTCACAATGTTCCTACCGGAAGAAGATCGTTACAGTCAAAGTAAACAGGCACTGGAAAGTCAGATATGCTCTCTTTTTGGTGGTCGTATTGCTGAGGAACTGACTTTAGGTAAAGGAGGCGTGACAACAGGTGCCTCTAACGACATTCAGCGAGCCAGCCAGATTGCCAGAAACATGGTAACCAAGTGGGGCTTATCCGAAAAACTGGGACCTCAAATGTACGATGAAGATGAGGGTGAAGTCTTTCTGGGTAAGAACTATGGTGCAGCCAGCAAACTGAATGTTTCCGGTGAAACGGCCAAGACCATTGATGAAGAAGTACACAATATCATTGACCAGTGCTATAAACGAGCTGAACAGTTGTTAAACGATCATCGTGATAGGCTGGATATGATGGCAGAAGCGCTCATGCAATATGAAACCATTGACAGCGATCAGATTGATGACATCATGGCAGGGAAGACTCCTCGTCCACCAAAAGATGTTGGCAGTAATGGCGGATCTACTGGTGGAACGTCACAACCGGCTGAGCTAGATACGGTAGTAGAAGACGATGCTTCCAAAGACGGCTCTTCCGGTAAGCCGGCTGAACAGGTTTAGAAAAAGTGGCTTTAGTTCAACAGATTATGTTACTGAAACCATGAAATCATAAAAAAACGGGCAGATTATCCTGCCCGTTTTTTATTAGATCAATACAAAAGAACCATCAGAATGAAAACTTTTGAGCTGGATTGTGCAGAAAAAAGGCTGGTCTTGGATCACACCTGCATCATGGGAGTCATCAATGTGACGCCCGATTCTTTTTATGAGAACAGTCGTTGCCAGTCCATGGATGCTATTTTGTATCGTGCGGAGGAAATGATTCGTGCCGGTGCGGAAATACTGGATATTGGTGGTGAGTCCACCAGTAAAATGGTGCGCTGTTATGGTTATCAGACGATAGAACAATCTGATGCCAGTCATACGGCCTACGTAGGTGGAGGCCATGTCACAACGCCTGGTGATACCGTAGATGGTGAAGAAGAAATGGAGCGTGTAGTGCCGGTGGTAGAAAAACTGGCTCAAACCTTCGACTGTGTGGTTTCCGTGGATACCAGCTCGGCGATGGTGATGAAAGAGGTGTGCGGTGTCGGAGCCGGTATGATTAATGACATCAGAGCATTAATGCGACCCGGGGCGTTGGACATAGCTGCTGAACTAACGGTTCCAGTTGTTTTGATGCATTCTTTGATTGAACATCCAAAACCGAATTTTATTCCATTTTATGAAAATGTATTGGACAGTGTTATCAGTTATCTGGAGGATGCTGTACAACGTGCTGTTTCGGCGGGTATTGACAAGCGTCGTTTATTGATTGATCCGGGATTCGGCGGAGGATTATTTGGTAAAACTCCGGATCATGATTTTATCATGCTGCGTCATATTGAGGCTTTCCATCAGTTGGGACTACCGGTATTAGCCGGTATGTCAAGAAAGTCATTTATTGGTTCTGTACTGGACAAAGGCCCGAAAAAACGTCTGGCAGGAAGCCTTGCGGCTGCCATGCTGGCTGCGCAGGCAGGAGTTCATATTATTCGCGTTCATGATGTAGAAGAAACGTGCGATGTTATAAAGTTATTGGATGCTGTCCGGAATGCACAGTAATATTTTTTTATTGATTTGAAGAGACATCATGTTTTTAGCACATAAGAAAGGATGCGAATACGAAGCAATGAAAGGAGTAGCGAATGACGCGTAAATATTTTGGCACGGACGGTGTTCGGGGTCGGGTAGGGGAGTTTCCGATCACACCGGATTTCGTGCTTAAGTTGGGTTGGGCTGCCGGTAAGATTCTGGCTAAACATGGGCACGGAAAAGTTATTATAGGCAAGGATACCCGGATTTCGGGGTATATGTTTGAGTCCGCCCTTGAAGCGGGTCTGTCTGCAGCGGGTATTGATGTCATTATGACCGGCCCTATGCCTACCCCGGCTATCGCATATCTTACCCGTACTTTTCACGGTCAGGCAGGAATAGTTATTAGTGCTTCCCATAATCCTTACCATGATAATGGCATCAAGTTCTTTGGAGCTGATGGCTGCAAATTACCCGATGATATTGAGCATCGCATCGAAAAAATATTGGAGCAGAATCTTGATGTGGTTGAGTCTTCCCGTTTAGGAAAGGCTCTTCGTATGGAAGATGCTGCTGGCCGGTATATTGAATACTGTAAGGCTAGTACATCAACGCAGCTGAATCTGAATGGCCTGAAAATAGTGATGGATGCAGGTCATGGAGCAACCTATCATGTAGGCCCTGCTGTATTCAGGGAACTTGGTGCTAAGGTAATAAAAATCGGAACGGCACCGGATGGACTTAACATCAATAAACAATGCGGCTCTACACAACCTGAGGAGCTGGTAGAAAAAGTAAAAGAAAGTGGTGCTGATTTAGGTATTGCTTTCGATGGGGATGGTGACAGAGTCATTATGGTGGATGAGGGTGGTCATATTGTTGATGGAGATGAATTATTATTTATCATCGCTCGTCACCGCCATGAGCAGGGAACGCTAAAAGGAGGTGTTGTTGGTACATTGATGACGAATATGGGCATGGAAGTGGCGCTTAAACAACTGGGTATTCCCATGCTCAGGGCCAATGTAGGTGACCGCTATGTCAATGAATTACTGCTGGAAAAAGACTGGCTTTTGGGAGGAGAATCTTCCGGACATATTATTTGTCGTGATGTATCTACAACTGGGGACGGTATTATTTCTGCCCTGCAGGTATTGAAGGCTATTCGTCACACGGGTCAGACGTTAGGAAGTCTGCGACAGGGGATAGAAAAATATCCTCAGTGTATGATTAATGTGCAAGTTGCCCATAAAAAAGATACCGATGCTATTCCTGAAATTGTGGAAGCAGTAAAGCAGGCTGAAGCAGCACTGGAAGAAAGAGGGCGGGTATTACTGCGCCCTTCCGGAACCGAACCGGTTATCCGGGTTATGGTGGAAGGTCAGGATGATGATGAGATACAGCGTTATGCAGCAATGTTGGCGGATGTTGTTAAACAGGCCATGTCGTAATCACTTAAGTTGCTAAAGGGTTACCATGTGATAAAAAAATCTCTGAAGAAGCTGTCAGAGATTTTCTTCAAGATAACGTATGACGTCGTCCATGGAAGGACGTTCATCAGGATTAACGCTGCACATCTGTAGAATGAAATCCTGATGTTTGGGCTTCATAGGAACAGCCTGAATCCTGTCATCAATGATCGTTTGCATCTCTTTTGGATGATACTGTTCCCAACGCTCGTTACCATATAGAAAAGGATTGGGGGTTTTATGATCTTTCCTGAAAACATCAATCAACATAATGCCAAAAGAGAATATGTCCATTTTTTCTGTTACATGTCCGTCTGTCATGGCCTCCGGTGCCATATAAAGTGACATTGCTCCATAGCCCTTTTTTTCTTGTGGAGCGCAGGCTAAGCCAAAGTCTAAAATTTTAGCCTTTAGGTCTAAACCCAGTTGAATATTTCCCCATTTTAAATCCGCATGAATGACTCCCCGTTCATGCATAGTCTTAATAGCATACCCTGTATTCAGTGCTACTTCTTGAAGACTGAAGTCATCTGGCATCACCGATCCATCATAGTATTTTTCGAAAAACTGGGCACCACTTTCCCCGGGTGCGATATCCATGAATACAAGATATTCCGGTTGGTTATCTTTATTTACTGTGTGGCATGAGCCATAAATGGCTACAGCTACATCACCAGCCTGATGTTGTAACTGAATCTCTTTTCTCACCTGTTGCATTGTGTGTTGTGCCTTTGTGGGAGCTAAAGGCATTTTGATTTTTTTACATACGACCACTTTGTTTTTTTGTTGTTCTTCGTCGCGTATCAAGGCAAATTTCACCAGGCCAAACCCGCCTTGTCCGAGATAGCGTCCTAGTGTCCTGTCGTAACCTTTCGGCAATTCTGAGGGCGACAGACCGGCATCCTGAATAGCAGCCTCTGATATCTGTGTGTTATTTGTTTTCTCTCGAACAGGAAAACAGTTAATTTGTTCCGGAGTCAGGCCCCGTTCCAATAGTAATTTATCCGGTTGTGTATTCAGCAGCTTGGCATTTTTATACTGGTTCTCGGGAGTCTTCATCACTACAACCGTGTGAGCCAATCCGGACTGTTTTTTATCAAGCCGATTGTGTGTTGCTGCCGTGCGTGTACGAATATCGGTAGTCAATATATCATTGGCTTTGACGGAATGACGAGGGAGTGAAAGATGGCTACCTGACGCAGTTTTTACTCGTGATGAGTTTGAAATAGGTACAGGAATTTTAGACTTGTGGGCAACTGGCTTATTTTCCTTGGGTAGTTGCGAGGGTACCGGCGGAGGATTATGAGAAATATTAGGCATCACCATTCCCTTGGTTTGATAAGCAATGTTTTTACTTCAGTATAGCTGAAAGGAGTGGCCTATTTGCCAGAACCGATGGTCGTATTTTGGCAAATAGTGGGAAATATTAATCAGTAAGAAGGGATTACTCTGTGTTTCTTTTGCATTATTCTTTTTGTTTTACGTCGTCGGTTCTTTCTAGTGTTTCCACCGGCTCGGGCACAGCCATCTGGCCTTCATCCGGCAAAAGGCGTGTAGCGACAAGACCATTAGGACCCTGACCTAATTCAAAGCGGATTACCTGGCCAGCCTTCAATGTCTTGAAGCCTTCCATTTCAATAACGGAATAGTGGATAAGAACGTCCTGATTTCCCGTGCTCTCACTGGCTTCAATGAAACCATAGCCTTTGGGATTGTTGAACCACTTGACTTTACCTACCAACATTATTGTTATGTCCTTCTTTGGTTTCCTGTCAGTATGTCTAAGCCATCCCTGGCTACAGTAAAAAAAGAGTGTTAAGTCGTCTATTTTGTTCAGGCGGCTTTGGGTTCTCCCTCCGCCGGCAAACGATAGGTGGCTTTTATCTTGTCTTTTTCATCGACTGATTCCAGCTTAACGTTAAATCCCCACAATCTGTGCAGATGCTTGATGAGTTCACGGGTATTTTCCGGATCCAGTGGTCGTCCCTGGTGCATGTAATGACGAAGAGCCAGCGACCGGTCTCCCCGCACATCCACATTATAAATCTGAATGTTCGGTTCCCTGTTGCCCAAATTGTATTGAGCAGCCAAAGCTTCCCTGAGGTTGGCGTAGCCGGATTCATCGTGAATAGCATTGACTTCCAGATAGGGATTGCCTTCGTCATCATTGATGCAGAATAAGCGCATATCCCGCATCACTTTAGGTGACAGGAACTGCAAAATGAAGCTTTCATCCTTGAAATTTTTCATAGCAAAGTGCAGAGTTTCCAGCCAGTCGCTGCCGGCAATATCCGGGAACCACTGTTTGTCTTCTTTTGTGGGTTCTTCACAGATGCGTTTGATGTCCCGGAAGATATTAAAGCCCAGTGTATAGGGATTAATTCCGCTATAACGGGGATCATCAAAATCCGGCTGAAAAACGACATTGGAGTGGGAGTGTAAAAACTCCATAATAAACCCATCCGTGACTAACCCTTCATGATACAGTTCGTGTGTCAGATGATAGTGCCAGAAAGAAGCCCAGCCTTCGTTCATGACTTGGGTTTGTCGTTGGGGATAAAAATACTGGGCAACCTTCCTGACAATCCGGATAATTTCCCGTTGCCATGTTTCCAGTAATGGCGCATTTTTTTCAATGAAATACAGAATGTTCTCTTCCGGGTGTTCCGGGAATCGTTTTACAGTCTCACGATTTTCCTGCTCACGAACTGGGATCGTTCTCCACAGATCGTTGAGGTTTCGTTGTATATATTCTTCACGCTCTTCTGCCCGGGCTTTTTCTTCAGCAGCAGAAATAGGGCGGGGACGTTGGTATCGGTTAACGCCCTGATTCATGAGGGCATGACAGGCATCAAGTAAATCTTCAACGGCATCCACACCGTGTTTTTCTTCGCATTCAGAAATATACTTCTTGGCAAAGAGCAGGTAATCAATGATGGAATCTGCGTCGGTCCAGGTCTTGAACAGATAATTTCCCTTGAAAAAAGAATTATGACCATAGCAGGCATGGGCGATGACCAATGCCTGCATAGGCATGGTGTTTTCTTCCATCAGGTAGGCAATGCATGGGTTTGAGTTAATAACAATCTCGTAGGCCAGTCCCATGCGGCCACGTTGGTAATTTTGTTGGTTTTGAAGGAACTGCTTGCCGTAGCTCCAGTGGTTATACATCAGGGGCATACCTACAGAAGCGTAGGCATCCAGCATTTGTTCCGAGCTGATGACCTCAATCTGGTTAGGATACGTTTCCAGTTTGAAACGCTCTGCCAACCGGCCAATTTCCCGGTCATAATCCTGGATAAGCTCAAAAGTCCACTCAGAATCGGTGGATAGCGGTTTTCTGTCAGGCATTCTCCTGAGCCTCCTTTTTCTCAAATAACCGACGGAAAGTCGGGTAGATGTCGCTGTAGTTTCGAATTTGCTGCATAGCGAACCGGCCCGGGTTGTCATGTTCCAGTGCTTTATATTCGTGCCAGAGGTTTTGGTGATGACGGTCGGTTATTTCCACATAAGAGTAATACTGCGTATAAGGCAGTATGCGTTTAATGATGATATCTTTGCACTTACTGGAATCTGCTTCCCAGTTATCGCCATCGGATGCTTGGGCAATATAGATGTTCCATTCGGATGGGGAGAAACGTTCTTCTATGATGTCTGCAGCCAGTTTCAGTGCGGTTGATACGACAGTTCCGCCAGTTTCCCGGGCATAGAAAAAGTCATTTTCATCGCATTCACGGGCTTCACTGTGGTGACGGATAAAAACTACTTCTACTGATTCGTAATTGCGCTCAAGAAAAAGATACAACAAAAGGAAGAAACGCTTAGCCATATCCTTTATTTCCCGCGTCATAGAGCCAGAAACATCCATAATACTGAACATGACGGCTTTACTGGAAGGCTGGGGTTCCTTAACGAGATTATTGAACTTGAGATCAAACTCATCAATAAAGGGGAGTTTTTTCAACTCAAGAGTCAGGGCTTTAATGCGCTCCCGCAAATCTCGGACGCGCTGTTGGTCAACTTCATTCTGGCTGACTTCCATTTCCCGAAGTTCACGTTTTAGCTGCCGGATTTCTTTGCGGTCTTTTCCGGACAGTGCGATGCGCCGGGCATGAGCAGAGCGCAGTGAGCGAATGATATTCAGTCGATCCGGTGATCCTGCAGAGGAAACCCCCGCTCGTTTCAGGCGGAATTCCTGAGTGTCTTTCAGCTCTTTTCGAACCAAGTTGGGTAACTCAAGGTCATCGAACAGATATTCAAGAAATTCTTCACGATTAATTTGAAAAACAAAATCATCAGCGCCGCTGCCGCTGTCACTGGCCTTTCCATTGCCGCTGCCCTGTCCGCCGCCTTTAGGCGGGCGCTGGATGCGATCTCCGGCATTAAATTCCTTATTCCCCGGATGCACATGATGATGTTTTCCCCCATCCGTATGATGGAATAAGGGTTCAGACAAATCTTTTTTAGGAATACTGATGTCGCTGCCGCTTTCCACATCCGTGATGGATCGACGGTCAACGGCATCCTGAACAGCCTCTTTTACCAGGCCGCGATATCGACGTAAAAAACGTTGCCTGTTGACAGTGCTCTTTTTTTTGCCATTGAGGCGCCTATCGATAATTATACTCACAGAACGCTCTCCTGAATGATGGTGTCGGATACTTCAACGTCCTTTTTCCGAAATTGTCCGGAGAAAAGGACGTTGGCCGCGAGTCAGTCAATGGTACGGGGCAGGTTGCAAGTTACTGAGACTTGCGCACCCGGATATACCATTCAGAGAGGAGCCGTACCTGTTTTTCTGTATAACCATGCTCAACCATCCGGTCTACAAAGTCCGCATGTTTGCGCTGATCATCTTGTGACCCTTTCGGATTAAAGGAAATAACCGGCAGCAGGTCTTCTGTGTTGGAGAACATTTTCTTCTCGATAACAGAACGCATTTTCTCGTAGCTGAGCCAGCTGGGATTTTTACCCTGATGATTTGCCCGTGCCCGCAGGACAAAATTTACCACTTCATTACGGAAGTCTTTCGGGTTGGCGATGCCCGCAGGTTTCTCGATTTTTTCCAGTTCATCATTCAGGGCGGAGCGATCCAGAATATGTCCGGTATCGGGATCACGGAATTCCTGATCCTGAATCCAGAAATCGGCGTAGGTGATGTACCGGTCGAAAATATTCTGGCCGTACTCGGAATAAGACTCCAGGTAAGCCGTTTGAATTTCCTTGCCCAGAAATTCGATGTATTTCGGTGTCAGGTATTCCTTCAGGAACCGCATGTAACGATCATGGATTTCTTCCGGATACTGTTGCTGCTCAATTTGTTGTTCCAGTACGTACATCAGATGAACCGGGTTGGCAGCGACCTCTGAAGGATCAAAATTGAACACCTTGGACAGGATTTTGAAGGCAAAACGGGTAGATAAACCGCTCATTCCCTCATCCACACCGGCAAAGTCCTTATACTCCTGAATGGGTTTGGCATTCGGGTCGGTATCTTTCAGGTTTTCTCCGTCGTAAACCCGCATTTTAGAGTAAACAGAAGAATTTTCTGGCTCTTTGATACGAGATAAAGCTGAAAACTGTGCCAGCATTTTCAGTGTATCCGGTGCGCAGGGAGCCGCTTTCAATGAGCTGTGTTCCAACAACTTCCGGTAAATCTTGATCTCTTCACTGACCCGTGTGCAGTAAGGTACTTTGACGATATTGACACGGTCAATAAAGGCTTCATTGGTTTTGTTATTGCGGAAAGTCTGCCATTCGGATTCGTTGGAGTGAGCCAGGAGAACCCCTTCAAACGGGATGGCACCAAGCCCTTCTGTACTGTTGTAATTGCCTTCCTGCGTAGCTGTCAACAAAGGGTGCAGAACTTTGATAGGCGCCTTGAACATCTCAACGAATTCCATGATCCCCTGATTGGCACGACATAAAGCCCCGGAGAAGCTGTAAGCATCCGGATCGTCTTGGGAGAATTCTTCCAGCTGACGAATATCCACTTTACCCACCAGTGCAGAGATATCCTGGTTGTTTTCATCACCGGGCTCTGTTTTGGCAACGGCTACCTGATTCAGGCGGCTGGGGTAGAGTTTTACCACGCGGAATTTGGAAATATCACCACCATACTCATGGAGTCGCTTCACAGCCCATGGTGACATGATGTATTTCAGGTATCGTGATGGAATGTTGTATTCTTGTTCTAGGATTTGTGAATCTTCATCAGGGTTGAATAATCCCAGCGGAGATTCAAAGACCGGTGATCCCTTGATGGCATAAAACGGTATGCACTCCATCAGCTGCTTTAGTTTCTCTGCCAATGAGGATTTGCCGCCTCCGACTGGCCCTAATAGATAAAGAATCTGTTTCTTCTCTTCCAGGCCCTGAGCTGCATGTTTAAAATAAGAAACGATTTGCTCAATCGCCTCTTCCATGCCATAAAATTCCTGAAATGCCGGATAGCGTTTGATCAGCTTGTTGGAAAAAATACGACTTAGCCTTGAGTCCCTGGATGTATCGACAACTTCCGGCTCTCCGATGGCCATGAGCATGCGTTCTGCCGCGTTGATGTAAGCACCGCGATCATTTTTACAGAGATCCAGGTATTCCTGGAGGCTTATTTCCTCTTGTTGAGTGGATTCGAATCTTTCCTGATAGTGTGCAAATATTGACATACTTGGTATCCTCCACCCGCCCCTGTTATTGGTTTAAAATTTGGGCGTACACCGAAACTGATTGTCTGAAAGAGCTGAATTATCTTGTTCTTGTTGCTTTTTTGAACGACTTCTGTCCTATGTCGTTCTTATATAGGTATGTTA
>NSIT01000044.1_pt1 | contig 20527 bp, 18 predicted proteins | sample 1450681 | NCBI WGS metagenome assembly NSIT01 (sample SAMN07455404, study PRJNA386592) | invertebrate metagenome | isolation source: Endozoicomonas-like sequences binned from scallop gill tissue | host: Pecten maximus | place: United Kingdom: Lyme Bay MPA | collected 2013-06-01
TTGTTTTTCTGTGTGATATTGACTTTTGTGAGATGACAGAGCTTGAGCGCTGGGCAATTCCTTCTGACAATCAGGGCAGGTTTGTTTTCCTGTATGATATTGATTTTTGTGAGATGAAAGAGCTTTCGCGCTCGGCAATGTTTTCTGGCAATCAGGGCAGGTTTGTGTTCCTGTGTGCGCTTTCCTTTTGTGAGATGAGAGGGCTAGGGCGTTCGGCAATTCCTTCTGGCAATCAGGGCAAGTTTGTTTCCCTGTGTGATGTAAAGTTTTGTGATCCGAAAGAGCTTGAGCGTTGGACAACTCCTTCTGGCAATCAGGGCAGGTTTTTTTTCCTGTGTGATATTGACTTTTGTGAGACGACAGGCTTGTTTTATTATAAAAAACCTTATCACATTGACTGCATACATACCCTTTAAAATCAGTTAATGTTGCGACAAAAGGTAATTTATCATCGCCACTATTTATGATATCCAATCCATCGAAATTATAATCTACTCTGCAAAGATAAATAGACTCGACTTCATTATTCTTAAAATTCTTATTTTGATTATACATTGTTACAACATCTGAACTGGAACTAACTATTTCATTAACTAGATCTGAAGATTTTATAACAATAGTTTCTTTTTTACCTGAAACCTGCCTTGCAGATAAAACTATGCTAATAGCCTCATCATTACTAATACTCTCAAGAAAAACATAAAAACAACAATATTTTTGGTTTTCATCACTGGATACTTTTACCACTTTTTTTTTGATTTTTTTATTTTCACCCATATCCAATTCACCCATATCCAATTCACCCATATCCAATTCACTCATATCCAATTCACTCATATCCAATTCACCAACATCTAATTTACCTTCTGCACTCAAATCATAACCATTCTGAGGACTTACTTCGTCTGATTCATCCGAATCAAAACGGGCTTTCTTATTAGAAACTGTTTCACATACCCAAAAATCTTCACCCGATGAAGTACATTCGATATATTTATTCTTTTTACCGGCATAACCCAATACAGGAAGCAGAAATAAAAGAATAACCCACCAATTTCTGAACAAACTACAGGATACCTACTAACTGATAGTAAACTGATAACGACTAAGGCACTCTTCCCCTCATTACTGAAGTTTGCCCATAGTATACCGGTTATCCGCACTCCATCAAAACTAAAGCGCTTACTTCAAACCGGCCAACTATATTGGATGTTCTTATAAAAGAGGAATCCCCTGCAGCCAGTGGTCGGACACAGCATCAACAGAGCACTCATCTACAGCCAAATGGTGATAGGGTTCACCACTTTTAAATAAAGTAATTAAAAGCGAGTCATTTTAAGAAAATTCACTTCAGTTGTCAGTATCGTTAGTGCAACACCTGCAGAAAAAAGCTGACTGGCCCGTGGACCGAAACTCAGACTGCCGGATACCGATTGGCAACATATCACCTTTACCATATCCGCTGAGCTACGGGTATTTTGCCTGGTTAACCGCAAACTGTTGAGTAAGCTGAGTCCCATCGTGGCCAAAGCCATTCAGACCTTTGCCAAAAACAGAGAAAGGGTGCTCCGGGGCACCTTTTCTGCCCTGCATACCCCTGGCTGTAACCTTAACTAGAACGTGTATATTCATCTCTTTGTCATCCATAGCAGGCTTTACGATAACCATACTCGGTGGAAGTTCCTTTATTTCTCGAAGCCCTCCCTCATGGAACAGTGGCATTATGGCGTGAGGAGTCCGCTCAGGCAAGCCTGCAAAAAGAAAAAGTTGAACCTCCCGCCTGAGCTGGGAGACGAATGAAATCACCTGAAAAGCTTCAACCGTTTTCTGGATCGCCACTATCGGAAACACCGGATCGCTCATTTTGCCAAAGCCACTAAAACATCAAAGGCTATTTTAGCCGTTACATGAAGTACTCACTTATCGCTATGTCACGCCGGAAGCACTCTAACGGAACAGCGTAGCCTTCAAGATAGGTCGCTACAGCGACTTTTAGACCGTGTCAAACGTAGTTTTCTGGCTATGTTCCCCTAAAAGGTAGAACTTACACTTTCATCTACTGCCGGATTTTAGGATCCACTTTATTGATCCTCACTTTCATCTCCTAAACACTCTGGTTTTTCCTGAATATCTTTCAATCGGTTAAGCAAGCCTGTGTTCATTTTAGTTAATCCCCTGATCAATGATATCAACGGGAAAATTTTATTATTGCCACCAAGATTGAGTTTATGTTTTTGTTTTGGGTTATGAAAATCCCGTGGATACACTATCCTTTCTATACCTATGTTATCATAAAGGATTTCGCACAATCGGTAATGATCAGAAAGATGTCTTCCATAGCACTCAATCAGCTTCGGATTGTCCGCAAGCAGTTCATCAAAACCTACTTCATCGTATTGTAGAGCTGTCCAATAGACGGTTTCCTTAGCTGTCCGTTCAAGCCAATAGTTGTAGTCTTTATCACTGACAGCCATCAAAGTTTTCAGATCAGGCGCTGCCTGCTTATGGTCATGGCTGAACATACCTCTTAACCAAGCGTTAACAGTATTTTCAATAAAACCTGCCGTGTCCTTAACAGCTGTGAAATCCAGGTAATGATAGTCCGATGTTTTCTGTCGTAAACAAGACCGAACAAGCAAAGCTGCCAGAATATTGTGTATATTCGCATTAGCAAAAGCTAGATTCTGCTCCACAGCGCCTGGTTTTTGAAAACGGTTACTTGTGCGTGCTAAAAAACAGTCTGTTAATTGCCCAAAAAACTCACCATCCCCCCAATCTCTGTATCCTTCAACTCCGAAATCAGGGCGTTCTGTAGCGTTACTGTTCCACGCACGAAAAGTGCCCGGGAGTGGCATATTATAGTCACCTTCACCAAGCAGCGGATTCAGTGCCTGCCAGGAAGTGTCTAAGGCTGGATCATGAAATGCTGGTAAAGTGCTGGTTGGAATAAACCCTATTCCTGTTAACACGCCTATATCATGGCATGCGTTAATAATACCTGATTCAGCTGATAAATAGGGGAATTCATCGGTTTGATCCGGCGTATGAGCATAGCTATAGTACTTGTATGATGCCTCAAAGCAGTATGCATTAACGCACTGAATACCATTGTCGTCCTGAAAAATCATCAGTTCATCATCAAATAACTTTATATCTACAGGTATCGACTGGACGGCCACTTTAGACAAGGCCACAAAAGTAGGCACCGGACTTTTAAACCATTGGATGAAAGGCATATCATCAATTGTATGAGTATGGATAAACCGATGTAACATGCTTTCCTGTAAAAACAGATCAAAAGACTCGCCAACACGCTGAAACTTAATAAACTTATGCCTACCACTGCCATCATCCTGTAAGAGTTCCAGAGTACGCCCCCCTCGAACGCAGCATTGGTTTTCCCAATCATCGTTGATCAATGCATTACCTTCACACAAAGAAGCTGGCATATTATCTCTGATAAAGGCGTAAAGCCCTCTACCAATGTCATTATAAGGAAGCTTACCGGCCATGTTGATATAAGCGGCCTTTAAAAGATCATACGCAAACACGTTAGCCTCTTTAAACTGAAGGGGATTATTTCTTTGATAAAGCATTTCGTCTGGGGAAACTGATGTTTTAAATTGTGGGACTTTAAATATTTTGCTGAGAACATTCCTTTTTTCTTCAAGAGAATAATTATCATCCATAATAAAGGCTAAAAGCAAATCATTATTAACCTTACTCACTTCTCCTAGTGCTCTAAGAACAGCAGTATTTTTTTGTTCATGATGATCATCTTCGTCTTCTTCTTTACTCTTTTCATGCCTATTACAAAACCAAAAACTATTGAAAGTCTGATAGAATCTAACTATAGAATGACAATTATTATGTGTAATTTTAAAGCCCAAAGACTTTAGTATTGTTTCTAGTGGATTTTCCCTTTTATTACATAAACGCCAGTCAGGTGTTCTTTTATATTTTGGCAAACTACATAAACTACGTGTACGACATAAACGATAATTATAGTAGTCGTCATAAAATTCAAGGAAGTCCAATGTTTCTGATTTTTTTAAATATTCTCTTGCTAATTCACGATGGTAATTCAGAATCCAATGATCATTGTCACTAAATAAAATCATCAAATCAATTACAAATTCTTCTTCCTCAGAAGCATTAACATCAATATTAAAGAAGTTACCTTTTTCTGGATACGTTAGTGCAAATTCTAGCCACCGCTGTCTGTTTTTTTTATCTTCCCGATAATCTTTACTTGTCCATGGCAAAGCTAAAAGACAATGATTCACTGCTTTATTGCACAACTCCTCTGTTTTAAATGCTTCTGGCACAAAACACATAGATAATGCAGCTTGTTTAGGATAGTAAGGATTAAAAATAGCTTTTTCACACATCGAGAGATCTCTAATTGCATCTTGAACATAACGTAAGTTCATTGGGTTACTTTCGCATGCAGCTTGGCATGTTTCTCTATTTCTTAAATCATCAGGAATCTGGCTTATTGCTTCTTTATCAGGAGTATACTGTACAAACAACTTAGCTATTTCAACTGTTTGAAAACAAGCAGGAATTTCACTGAAAGACAAATATTCAAGATGCCTCGTTCTCATAATTTCTTTTGCTTTTTCGTATGCTTCTTCACTGTCACTCTCTTCATTGGCCAGTTTTTTTAATATTGTCTCAATGTCTTCTACTTTTAAAAGACGATCTAATTCTTTCTTCCAGTTTTCAGTCTTTAGGATTTCCGGTAATTGATTAAAATTTTTTATATTACTACCAACCCATCTTCTATACTCTTGACAATCAAGATTCCCTTTAAATGAGGGTAGCTTATTTATAGGTACTTTTTTTTCTTTAAGATATAATATATATCGGTCCTTCATTCCATTACGGTATTCTGCTTGATTCAATAACCCAGTAAAAAAGCACTCACCTGTATGTAGTTTATGTAATGCGCTATCAAGTTCATCTTTGCTGCTAAACCACGCTTGGGGATCCGATTTTCTATGATGCTTATTATCAGTAATAGATAATAGCCCACGAGCATCGATTTTATAAGGAGAAAACTCGACAAGATCAACAAGACCAGAGTGCTCGTCAATAAGCTCTCGAGTCCATGGTATTAATGGGAAAAGTTTTTTCTGACCGATCAGTTCTTCTACCTTATGAAGGCTTTCATATAACATTTTGGCTTTATTATCAGGAAAACTTTCACAAAATATAATGCATAGGGAGCTTTTATAATCAAAAGGCATTACAAATCGCATAAAATAAGTATTATTATAAGGTTGCTTGTTTTTAAGTTCCCAAAATTTGTTAATAATGCTTTCTATTATTTCCGGTATTTTTACTTCCCCCATACTTGCCATGCTAACATCTCTTTTTCCAATAAAATCAGCAAGTCCTTTCATCAAATCCTTATGTTTGTCAGTGACCGAGAACGATCTTTCTAGCAAGACACCCACAAAATTAATATCAGGATCATTCATGTTTGATTTTTTAACAAACACACTTCCTTCGCTACTTTGTTGCATAGTTCCCGGGATAAGCTGACAAATCCCTGCATAACTTGCGCTTGCACTACGAAAGACTAAAAATTGAGCGCATACAAAAAAGCACAAGGCTACAATTAATTTTTTTTCCATAATATGTAATTCTTTTTTATTTATTAAAAAAATTTCACAGAGCAGGGTAGATTAGGTCTGTGTTCACCTAAACGCTTGAAATGAGTAAGCTGAAGCTGTCTCTTTCTTATAGAGGAAGCCTGATCATAAAAAAACAAACAGTTTCAACAGCTTCTCGACGGCATCAAGTCATTGTCTCCACAGCAATTTGGGATACTCCAGCAGGTTATTTCATGCCTCCTACAAAAACCGGATCACTGCCATGATCTTGAAAATCAGATTGAGCATCGGTTTTCCCGTGATCCCTATTGTCCTTATTGCAAGATGCTGGATGTCCAGTGCTACGGCACTATAGCCTAGATTAGGGTGGATAATATTTCCAACCCTCAACGTATATCCCAATAGATGAAAACCTGTTTTAAATAAATATAAAAAATGGGACTGTCCTAGGAGCTGTTGAGGTTTTCTTTGTAGGCTTGAGAAAGGCTCATAGGTTCGTATTATTGCAGTTCTACACAACACTAGATTCCCTATAGATTTTAATATTACGGGAAGCGAAATAAATGATTGTACGGCTGCACCAGAATTGCTTGACCAACGACCAAAAGCTGAAAATGTCATAGCTGACAAGGGTTATGACAGTAAAAAAGTTAGGAGAAAAATCCCCTAAGAGGGTTCCAATCCAATAATCCCCAGAAGGAAGGGTTCCAAGACCGGAAACAAGGATATGAATTGGGTGTTATACAAATACCGCCATCTGGTTGAGAATATATTTGCCAGAATTAAGCACTTTCGATCCGTAGCGGCAAGGTATGACAAACTAAAGCGTAATTATCCCAGCGTCGTCGCTATGGCATGCTGTATCATTTGGCTGCCCATGTAAAAACCTCAACAGCCCCTAGCAATAATCGTTTGATTTCATCAAAATTTCAGCTGATGGTCATAGGTTGTGGGAGTTTGAGCCGAACTTTTTTATCCGGGCCGATAATGAACAGGCTGCGCACCGTCATATTATCAGCAGCGCTGCGTTCTTCCGATGAGTCTCCTGCATCATAAGGTAGCATTCCGAAGAGTTTGGCTATTTTTAGGGACAGGTCTCCAATCATGGGATAAGTGACCTTACCCGAATGTTTCAGGACATCCTTTGCATAATCCTCTATATCTTTAATCCGGCTTCGGTGCTGAGCAATGGAATCCACTCTCAGACCAATAAAACGAACAGGAATGCCTCTTTGTTTCATTTCTGCCTGTAAGGGAATAATAGCTGCTAATTCAGTGGTACACACTGGAGTGAAATCCCTGGGATGTGAAAAAAAACACCACATAACCTGAAGCTTTTTCCAGCCATTTATGAAATACCATGCCTTTTTCCTGAGTGGTATCCGCCGTGAAATCGGGTACAACTTCACCCAGCATGGGTTCATGATTCCTGTCACGGTCATCGGCGGATAGGTAAGCCTGCCCGAATAAGCTGATAAATATCAGGGCGAGGCATGTACGACAGCGACTCATACATAAAGCAGGGTACATAACGTATGCTCCTAAGGTACAAGGTATAAAGAAACAGAAGGGGTGAAAGGACAGTATAGTTGTTCATGATTGAGTCATGATGGCTTTCCGTTATACCCTGAAAAGAAAAATGATAAGAACGTCATGAGTGAATTACTGGCTAATCCCTTATTGCTGACTGAAGGCTGGTCATGGTGGAAAATCAGTTGCCTGTTGTTTCTTGCGACTTATCTGCTGGAAGACTTGGCTATTATCAGTGGGGCCCTGCTAAGTGCAGGAGGAGCAATTATGCCGGAAGTGGCACTGGGTGTTTTACTTTTGGGCGTTTTTTCCGGAGATATTGTCCTGTACGGTTTGGGGCGTGGACTGAAGCGAATGCCCGTGTTACGACAGTGGCAGTGGTTTCATTACCATCATGATCATCTGCAACGCTGGCTGCAACGGGGGGTTATGCAGGCAGTGGTTATTGCCCGGGTAATTCCCGGAATTCGTTTTCCTGTCTATACGGCTTGTGGGTTTTTTCAGGTCAGTTTTTACCGTTTTTTTTGCTGGGGCCTTTGTGCAACTCTGTTATGGGTCACCCTGTTCTTTGGTAGTCTGTATTATCTGGAGGGGTGGCTTCATGAGACCCTGTCTTCGGTTAAATGGTTTGTTATTCTGGGTATTATCAGCTGTTTTTTGTTAGGGCGATACTTGCTAACCCGAAAAGTGAAAGCAGATTTATGATAAAAGATGATGTTATGTCTGATCCGGTTATGGAAAACCCATCCCCTTTATCTGTGCCGTTAACCCAGCCTTTTAATCAAGGTATGCCTCCTCTTGATGTTAGTGATAAACCGGTATCGTTCTTTGAGTTTTGGCCCAGCTATGTGATTTATATGCCGGTGGTTTGCCAATGGCTGATGCTTGCTGTTCGTTATCGCAGTCTTGGGATGCCGCTGATTGCAAATCCCGGTATTGCCTTATCCGGAATGGTCGGGGAATCTAAATCTGCTATTTTTGCCATTGCCCAGGGAGAGGCAAAGCAGAAGATAGCGCCTTGGATGACTGTAAAAGCGGAAAAAAAATGTACATCACTACAAGAGATTCAAAAGCAACAAGAAACAGAGGTTAATTTAAGTTATCCCTTAGTGGCTAAGCCGGATATGGGGTGCCGAGGGGCGGGTGTCAGAATAGTGCGTAATGACAGGGAGCTGGTGGAATACTGTCGGTATTTTCCTGAGAGCAGTACATTCCTGTTACAGAAACTGATTCCCTATGACGCAGAAGCAGGTATTTTTTATGTGCGTTATCCCCATCAAAAGAAAGGGAAGATTGTCTCTATCACCCTGAAATATACGCCTTATGTGACCGGAAACGGAGCAGATACACTGGAACAGTTGATCGAAGCAAATCCCCGATACGGAAAAGTGGCTTCTTTATATAAAGCGCGCCATCAAGACCGGTTGCATAAAGTGGTACCGGAAGGTATTCACGTAAAATTGGCCTTTGCTGGTAGCCATAGCCGCGGATCTGTATTTCGTGACGGATGCCATTATATCACTCCTGCTCTGGAAGAAGCCTTTGACCGTATTGGTGAGGGGCTGCCCGGTTTTTTTTACGGACGGATTGACATTCGTTTTAAGGATATCCACAGGTTGATGCAGGGAGAGGATTTTTCCATTCTGGAAATCAATGGTGCCAGTAGTGAAGCCGCTCATATCTGGGACAGCAGAGGATCACTGCGGGATTTATATCGAACCTTATTTGCGCAATACCGCACATTATTTCGCCTGGGCAGAATGAATTATCAACAGGGGCACAGGGTGCCGTCGATACTGAAATTATGGAAAGCCTGGAAACAGGAGCGCCGTCTGGTAAAAAAATATCCCCAAACTGAATAAAATAACTAAAAATCGATGCGGATGGGCAGATAAGTATTATTAATGGAAAGGATTGCCATGAGCCAGGGAATGTCAGTGAGAAAAAAGTTACTCCACCTGTGGGTGTCAGGACTGCTGATAATAGGCGTGAGTTTTAACGCCTGGGGGAACGGCAGTATTTATACAGGATGGCTGAGTAATAAGGCTGTCAGTGGGTATGATCCGGTAGCGTATTTCACCGAGGGTGAAGCCATAAAAGGAAAACCTGATTTCATATGGTCTTATCAGGGAGCCGATTGGTATTTTTCCTCTAAAAAGCATATGAAATTGTTTAAGAGCGATCCGGAAAAATACAGCCCTCAATACGGTGGACATTGTGCCTGGGCTATAGCTGTCAAGGGTAGAAAGGTAGCCGGTGATCCTATTTATTGGACTATTGTTAAAGATAAGTTGTTTCTTAACTATAACCAAAGCACTCAGAAAAAATGGCGTTCAACTTCCACGCAGATGATCCGGGATGGTGATAAAAACTGGGCTGCACAATGAGATAACATAGCACCGCAAAGGAGGCGCGGGGAATGAAAAAAATCATCACCTGGCTGTTTTGTCTTTACATTGCCTTAATTTTTGTCCAGTCGTTGCCATTTAAGTTTACCGGCGCTGATGAAACAGCTCATATCTTTTCTGTGTTGGCAGACTGGTCAGGGTTAAACTGGTTCGCCGCATACGGAGCTTATGGCGTGGGTGTCATGGAACTGCTGGCCTCGGTGTTATTGTTTACGGCCTGGCGATTTTATGGCGCACTGCTGGCAACCGGATTAATGGGTGGGGCGGTGTTCTTTCATCTGTTTACCCCTCTGGGCATCAAAATGCCTGCTTATGACGCCAGCGGAAATGTGATCGGTGATGATGGAGGATTACTGTTTTACAATGCCTGCGGAGTTTTTGCCTCAGCCATTATTGTGGTACTGATGGAATTTTTAGAAAGACTGAACCGGCGCGAGCGTTTTTTGTTTTCTTGATTCTTAGCATACCGAGAGTTTTCTGAGCCTTAATAAAAAAGCCTGCCTGAGTTATTAGGATGCGCTCTGGCAGAAGGATCCTATTTTTCGGTATTTGTGTTATTTTTAGCCCATCATACAGAGCCGTATTGACCTTATTGTCCCCCCGCGCATGATAACCCCGATTTTTTGCTGATTTATCTGTTTTTTTGCTGTTTGCTTTGGTTATATGATCTGTCAGGTTGAGAGGGATAGCATTCTAATGAGTTTATAAGAAAGGTTTTTGGATAATATTTAGACATAATGAGTTCAATATCTGAATATTACTCGGTTGAGAGATAATAGCTATTATGCGTCTAAACCATAGAAAATCATCGAAGTTTAAACTTTGTATTTAAGATAGAATCTTCTTTTATTCCAAACTTACAAGGCTTAGTGAACATGGCCATCAATAATCAACAGTCTCTCTGTTTATACAGAAATTCCTGAAATCCATTACAATGCAGTTGCACAGAATGCCTGCTGATTTTACATTTGAGTAGAGGTATTCAATTGTATTAATGATAAAATAATGAGTCGGTCATGCATAATATAAACATATTGTTAGTCCTGATATTTTTTTATTGGCTATTACGTTAACAATGCGAACAATGTTCATTTATCACTCCAACAATGTAAGTGTGTTAATTATAAAAAATACTGCATTTTCGCTTTAACAAAAAATTAATTTTTGTAACAAACGGCTTCTTTAAATTGAGTAAAGGAGTGAGTTTTGTTTTTTTCTTTATCAAAATATATCACTGATATACGTATATTAATGACGAGTGTGACCAGAAAAAATTTAACCTATTTGTCATAAATTTATCTTATTGTGATTGTTCAGACTGTGCAGACAGTCCAGTATTAAAAGAAGAAAATAGAAAAATAATAATATCAGCCGCAAGGGAATAGGGCTATGAACAAGACGGTCTTTCAGTTGCCAAAAATTACAAAAACAGGTATTCCTGAGGCAGTTGTAGGCCAGATTGTAGGATTGCCTAAGCTGAAAAAACTGTATCTTAATAAAAAACTGTCGGATGTGAGCAGAACACAAGATTTCCTCCAGTCGGTCTTGCATCTCTTTGATATAAAACATCGGGTTTTATCCGGATCGCTGAAGAGTATTCCTGAAAAAGGGCCCTCTGTGGTGGTTGCCAACCACCCTTTTGGCGCCATTGAGGGAGTGGGCCTTGCGGATTGTCTGTTACAGCGCCGATCCGATGTGAAAGTTCTAGCCAATGAATTATTGTGCCAGATACCGCAATTGAAAGAATTGTTCATTGGTGTGGATTTGTTTGGGAAGAATCGTCGTGAAAAGAATAAAAAATCCATAGAAACTGCCCGGCAATGGGTGGACGAGGGACATTTATTATTAATTTTTCCCGCTGGGGAGGTGTCCTGTTATCAATGGTCTCGTCGGCGGGCTATTGATCCGGTATGGCGAAATACAGCAGCTAATATTGCCCGTCACAGTAAAGCCAGTATTACTCCAGTTTTTATTGAGGGGCAGAATAGCTGGTTTTTTCATGCTCTGGGCATGGTGCATCCCAAACTTCGTACGTTACGACTGATCCATGAATTATTAAATAAAAGAGGACAGACGCTGGAATTCCGGTTTGGTACCACTATTTTTGAGCAGGAATACAAACGATTGTCATCGGATAAAGTCCTGACGAATTATTTGCGATTGAATACTTATTTGTTATCCCGTGATGCCTGTTCTGATGTAAGGCCTGAAAATACATCCGATAATACCGGTTCCTTTGATGTATTGGTTGCTCCTTCATCTATCGAGAAAATGCGTCAGGATATTGCTTCCCTGAGCAGACATCATCAATTGCTCCAACAGGGTGACCTGATTGTTTATTGTGCACAATCTCACGAAGTTCCTAATGTTTTACAGGAAATCGGTCGGCTGCGTGAAATGACTTTCCGGCAAGTGGGAGAAGGAACCGGTTTGGCAATCGATCTGGACAGTTATGATGACTATTATTCACATCTGTTCTTGTGGAACCAGAAAACAAAAGAGGTTGTCGGGGCTTATCGGATTGGGCAGGTAGATAAGATTATCCAGCAATACGGTATAGAGGGACTTTATACACATACCTTGTTTTCCTATTCGGCACAATTTTTGAGCAATTTGGGTTGTTGCCTGGAATTGGGGCGGTCGTTTGTCTGTCCGAACTATCAAAAAAGTCTGTCAGCATTGCTTTTACTCTGGAAGGGGATTGGCCATTATGCAGCGAGAAATCCCCACTATCGGACGCTGTTTGGGCCAGTCAGTATCAGCAGTGATTACAGTAATAAGACAAGAAACCTAATGGCGGATTATTTGGAGGCAAATCATGGGAGCAATGTGCTGAAACCACTAGTGTCGCCAAGGAATCCTCTGGAAAACTGCCCAAAAGAAACCTTCTGGCAATTAAATGAGTTGGCCAGCATGGGAGATATACAACTGTTATCTCATTTGGTCAGCCGTATGGAACCGGATAATCGGGGAATTCCGGTATTATTGCGCCAGTATTTGCGGGTTAAGGGAAAAATGGTGGCATTTAATGTGGATGCAGACTTTCAGAATGCGCTGGATGGGCTGGTGGTGGTGGATTTGATGGATATTGATGCCAGGACCCGAGAAAAATATATGGGACGTGAAGGAAGCCAGGCTTTTTGTGCGAACCATACCGGTATGAAAGATCGTCACCTGACCTCTAATCAGGAGCACTGTTTGTGAATAATCGCAAGAAAACGCTAATTATTTCATAGAGTATTGACCTTTTAACTTAACATGATTGATCAAAGATGTTATTTGTTGCATCGGATAAAAAAGCAGTGCTGTTTTTCGCAAAGATGACGTGAGGAAAAACAATGAGTGACGTGCCTTCAGATTTACATTATGTCCGTTCGCATGAGTGGGTAAAAATTGATGACGATGGCTCTGCAGTCATCGGTCTGACAGATCATGCACAGGAAACACTGGGTGATGTCGTGTTTGTAGAATTACCCGAAAAAGGAACTACTCTGGCCTCTGGTGATGAGGCGGGTGTCGTTGAATCTGTTAAAGCTGCTTCTGATATCTATGCGCCTGTCAGTGGTGAGGTTATTGCTGTTAATGCTTTACTGGGTGATACGCCGGAAACCATTAATAGTGATCCCTATGGGCATGGTTGGATATTTAAGGTAAAGCTGACGGATGATAGAGAACTCTCTGAATTAATGGATGCTGACGCCTATAACGACTTCGTTGAGGCAGAAGAGTAAAGGCTTTTTATAAACTCCTGTCTTCAAAGCTGATCGTTCCTGTCGGTAGTAGCTGCTGTTTGACTGTCGGCAGGAATTTTTATGCTTTTCTGTTTTTCTTCAGGAAACTTCCCATGATGAATGACAATCAGTTGTTGCGATACAGCCGTCAAATTATGTTGCCTGATGTGGACATAGGTGGTCAGGAAAAATTGCTTGATGCCTCGGTACTGGTCATTGGTCTGGGAGGTCTGGGGTGCCCGGTATCTACCTATTTAGCGGAAGCCGGGGTAGGGCATTTATTGCTGGCAGATTACGACGCGATTGATCTGGCAAATTTGCAGAGACAGATTTTATTTACGACCGATGATATCGGACACAATAAAGCTTCTGTCGCCGTTGATCGACTACAGCGGATAAATCCGACCATACAACTAGAAGTGATCACTCATTCAATGAATGAATCAGAACTTCTGGCGTGTATGGAACAGGTAGATATTGTTGTTGACGCTACAGATAACATTGATAGTCGATTCCTGATTAACCGTTGTAGCGTAAGGACGAAAACACCACTGGTTTGCGGTGCTGCTGTTGGGTTTGGTGGGCAGTTGATGGTTTTTGACCGTCGTATGAATTCGTCACCCTGTTATCATTGTCTTTATCGGGATGCGGAACAAACGGCACTGACTTGCAGTACATCGGGAATTATCGGGCCGGTCGTTGGGGTGATCGGAGCTATGCAGGCACTGGAAACGATTCGGCTGATCGTAGGGTTCGGTCAATCATGCAGTGGAAAATTGTTGGTATTTGACGGTATGGACTGGCGGTGGCAGGTAATGGTGTTACCTGCCGATCCGCAATGTCCGGTATGTTCTCATGTTCTGTAAGAACACAGATAAATGAGGAAAGTCTCGCGTTCTTATGAGTAGAGTGATGGGTTAGTGTCAGAGTTCAGCCTTTGGTGAAAACCCCTCAACGGCTTGCAGAAGGTCATTTTTCCTGTCTGGATGAATGTCGTTCCAGTGGGCATCTGTTAATGCTCCTTCCAGTGCATAGAGTAAGACTTTAGAGACTTTAAATCCCCGGTCACGAATTTTACAGTAAGCCATAACCGATCCGGCTTGTTGTAGTTGTTCGAGGTTTCTAATACCAACGGCATTAAGCCATTGAACAGATGTTTTTCCCAGATTTTTCAGTTCAATTAACTCGCTTGGCATGTTGATTCCTACAATTATTGGCTGCTATAACAATTAGGTAAGTTGCATATTCCTAATTGGTTGGTATGGCATCCCTTTAAGAATAGTCGCTACTTTTCAGCTGCCTAGTCCATTCATGGCTTTTTTTCTTGTTTTTCGCTGATTGTCGGGATCAAATAGAAAACTTTATAAAACCTGCTTTATTGGAGGATCTCAACGTCGTTATAATTTGCTGGCCGGATGTACTGAAACTCCAGCTCCAGAAGTATGAGAGAGCCTTCTGGGCAGAAGGGGAGCCGTTAGGATTTAGGTACTAAAGATGATGGCAGTAGTAAGAAGAAGTAATGATCGTCAAAAAAAGTAGGGGCTAAACAATGAATAATCAGGAAGTTTTGGCATTGCTTGATGCAATGGAAACAGAGTTGCGCTGCCTTAATGTCTGGGAAACTTGTCCTCCGTCATCCGAAGCTTTGTCCAGTACGACCCCTTTCTGTATTGATACATTACAGATGAGCCAGTGGTTGCAATGGGTTTTTATGCCGCGAATCAGGGCAATTGTGGAGGCTGGAGGTGTGCTGCCTTCTGGTGCCAATATGAAGCCTTATGCACAGGAAGCTTTGCCGGTAGACAAGATTGAATCAGAGCAACTTATCTTGTTGATAGAACGCTTTGACAGGCTTATGCAGTAACGCAAATATCAATATACGGCTAAATGTCTAAAGCCCTAAAGCCCTAAAGCCCTAAAGCCCTAGGGAATAAGGTATTCATCGTCATAGTAAAAGTAACGGCCATCCATGCAAGAAGGTATCGTTCTGGGTTCCATATTGGCAATGGTTTCTGTTTTTTCGCCTTGAATGAGTAGGGCTATGAGCTCTTTAGGGGTTTCTCTCTGCTTTTCTGTGTGATCACAGGCAACGAAGAACGTAATTTTGAACGTGCTGCTGCCATACTCAGGATTGCCAAGACGCTGTAGGACTTTTATAGTGACGTCTGTTGTGTCATCTGAAGTAGTATCAGAAGTTGTTTTGTTTTCTTTGTTTTCTTTGTTTTCTTTGTTTTCTTTATTTGCAGTAGCATAGGTCGTAAAGGCAATTTTTTTTATGGAATAAAACTGTTTGGAAGCTTTAATTCTTTGTTTGTTCGAAAAGTCAGAAACAGTGACATTCTCTTGATTAAACGTAATATCAAGCACTGTAAATGGCCGAACATCAGGTTCTTCCGTGATAAATGTGCTATTACGTAGTGTACTCTGAGTAGGTAAAAATATATTAACCATAAAAGGCTTTACTGTTCCTCCGCCAAAGAGAGGGTCGATAGCGGTTTCCAATAGCTCTCTGAGAGGATGTTTTATTAATTTGGGCTTATCATTCGCACTATGGCGGTGTTGAGTAAAAGAACTTTCGTGAAAATGGTGCTGGATAAAGTGCTGTAATCCGTATACTTGCTCGAGAGTCATGAATAAAACAGGAAAAAGTTTACCTTCTTCCCCGTGCCCACTTTGATAAAATGGCAACCTGAACCATGAGTTTTCTGTCTGCTTTAGCACTTCTTCTATGTTAGTCTGTTGATGTTGATGTTGATGTTGATGTTGATGTTGATGTTGATGTTGATGTTGATGTTGATGTTGATGTTGATGTTGATGTTGATGTTGATGTTGATGTTGATGTTGATGGCCTCGTGCACAACTGAAGCCATCACTTTCTGAGGCATGACCGGACACTATTCTGGGTCTGTCTGCCATAGATTTTGCAAGCGTATTTTCATGGGTAAATATACCTTTCTCATGCATCATGGCTATAGCTGGATAAAAAACTCTTTGTCATTGCCTATATGCTGCAGTCTCCAAGCAGCTTTTGCTTCGTCAGAAAAACTGAAAAATACAGGGATAAAAATACCCATCAATAGAGTCCAGTCATTTACTTTCATTATTTTGTGCCGGTTAATGAGAGCAGAATGTCTTTTATAAGCGTATTGCTGTTGTTTCGGGGAAGAGCGCTATCAAAGAAACTGTACTTTGCCTGTGGCCTGGGAAAACTCCGCACCCAGAATACACACTTGATTATGGCGGATACGTTCTTCAATAGTAGCAGAATTGTGTTGTAAGTGTTTGACGGCAACTCTGACATTTTCTTTGACGGCATTAGCCACCAGTTCTTTTCTGTGGTTATGATCCAGAGATTTAACCATAGGCTCTATGGAAGGGATAATTCGGTCAGTGATCGCTCTCAGGTTCGGAGACAAAGGTTGTTGAGGGTTCATAATGACATCAATAGCTGATTGTATTCCTCCGCAATTGGTATGCCCCATTACTATAATCAGAGGGCTGTCAAATTGTGTTAAGGCAAATTCAATACTGCCGATCTGTGTGGGAGCAGCGATATTGCCGGCCACCCGGACGACAAAAATACTGCCAGCCGGCTGGTCAAAAATTTGTTCTACCGGAACCCGTGAATCCGAGCAGGCCAGGATAACAGCAAAAGGATGCTGACCTTTGGCCAGTTCCTGTCGTTGTTCAGGGGTTTGTCTTATATGGGTATTATTGCCTGAAATAAAGCGTTGGTTTCCCTCTTTTAACACGTGTAATGCAGCTTCTGCAGAGAGATTGTTTTCCTGTAAAGAGGACATGATTTCCTACGTACTCCTGTTATATGGCCTGTGCCCAGTCTGTTAATAATGTTTTTTTATTAGGTGCTGAAGCCTGCCAGAGAAAGAATGTCGTCGTTGTAAACGGAATAATCCTAGCCAGTTTTTAATCGGTTTGCCAGAATTGTGGAACGTGTTAACGATAGAAGTAATAACAGGAAGCGTCAGGATCCGCCAGCGACAGCTGGCGGTTGGACAGGGATAAAAATAATAAAGAAGAGGAGTATATGGCGCCTTATTAAGGAGTACTACTCTTTGGGGGCTGACCCATTTTGAACAGTAATATAGCCGGCCCAGAACAGGCATAGGCCATGAATGCCAGTGTCAGGACTCTGGGTGGATCAAGAAACAGTACGGCAAAGACCAGTATGATGACTAGCATAGAAATGAAATGGACCCGTCCACGCAAATCCGGTTTTTTAAAACTGTAATAGCGAATATTACTGACCATGAGGATGCCGGCCGTGGCAACGATAATAGCTGCTGCTGTAGAAATTAAAACGTAGCTGCCGTCAACGCCATAATCACTCAGAGACCAGATCATTCCGACAACCAGTGCTGCTGCAGATGGGCTGGCAAGTCCCGTAAAATATTTAGAGTCGGTGACGGCGATCTGGGCGTTGAAACGTGCTAGTCGTAAGGCACCGCAAGCCGCGTAAATAAATGCAGCAATCCATCCCATTTTTCCCAGTCCGTGCAGCGTCCAACTGTAGGCAACCATGGCGGGTGCTACGCCGAATGTTACCATATCAGCCATACTGTCGTATTGTTCACCAAATTTACTTTGGGTATTGGTTAAGCGGGCAACCCGGCCATCAAGACCATCCAGCACCATGGCGATAAAAACGGCCACACAGGCATTGGAAAACATACCGGCCTGTGCAGCAATGATGGCAAAGAAACCGCAGAAAAGATTACCAGTAGTCAGTAGGTTGGGTAAAAGATATACGCCTCTTTGGCGAATGGTTTTGCCGCCCTCGTTAACCTCTTCAATGTGTTCGTCCACAGGGAAAAGACCATCAACAGCATCACTGTTATGTTCAGGGCGTTCCTTATTGTCGTTCATTACATATTTGCTCAAATAAATCAATAGTGCGCTACTGTATCACGATTCTGTTATTTCGAATAAATAAAAGGACTGCCGGGGAAGGGGGGAACAGGAAAAGAATAAAACCGATATCTATCGTATGTTTTTTGTGCTTTATTTTGTCTTGGATCTTGTATCGGGCAATAACTTAAATGCTTCCTATTATTGCCCGATCAGCAGGAATTTACGGGTTCAGTAATTGTCGTGCTGCATTAATAACAACATTGAGTGCATTGGGTTCCACACTGGCCAGACGACTGGCGTCAGGAATTTCATTTTGGCTCCGGTTAACAATAACGCCAGCAACACAGCCTGCTTTTAGTCCCATACTGGCACACATGGTTAGCAGTGTAGCCGATTCCATTTCATAGTTCAGAACACCCATGTCCTGCCACTCTTTCATGGAACCCCTCAGTTGGCGTACTACCCGGCCGGTAAAAGTATCATAGCGTTCCTGTCCCGGATAAAACGTATCGGAAGAAGCTGTGATTCCGGTATGGTAAGGGATGGATTGTTGAGAGGCGGCCGTAACCAACGCTTGAGTACAGGAAAAATCAGCCACTGCCGGGAATTCTTTAGGAGCGAAGTGCAGGCTTGCACCATCCAGTCGTACGGAGCCGGTGGTGACAATGACATCGCCTACATTAATATGAGGTTGAATGGCACCTGTTGTGCCCACGCGTAAAAATGTTTGGACACCCAGCTGGGCTAGCTCTTCAACAGCAATGGAAGTGGAAGGGCCACCAATACCGGTTGAGCACACAACAACAGGTTTGTGCTCCAGTAGACCCGTTAATAAAGTAAACTCTCGTGAGCTGGCGATTTCTTTAGCATCTTCAAGATATTCACCAATTCGATGAACCCGTTCAGGATCTCCGGGAACAATGGCCAAGGTTGCGCCGTTCAAGTCTTGGGGAGTGACACCTAAATGGAAAACGTGTTGTTCGGACATGACTTTCTCACCGCTTTTCTCATAAAGGAAAAAATATTATTCATATGAGTTATAAGCAACAAGAAGTGAAAACCCTGAATAACGCGTTATTTCACCTTGTATTGATGGTTATCAGCTTTTGCTAAAAAACACTGTGCCCTGTATGTTCCACAAAATATTGCAAGGCTGCCAGCCCTGGCAGAGAGTTTCCTTTCGTATCCAGTTCAGGGCTCCATACACATAGCGACATTTGCCTAGGGATAATGGCAACGATTCCGCCTCCTACACCGCTTTTGCAGGGCAGTCCTACACGAAATGAAAATTCACCGGCTTCATCGTAAGTCCCGCATGTCATCATAAGGGAGTTAATGCGGCGAGCCTGCAGTTTAGAGACGATGGGTTTATTAAAAGCCCGATGTATACCGTCATGAGCAATAAACTGAAATGCCCGGGACAGGTTAAGGCAGCTCATAGCCAGGGAGCATTGGTGGAAATAACAATCTAATATACGATCAATGTCGTTATTAATATTGCCAAAGCATTTCAGGTAATGACACAAAGCGGCATTGCGACTGCCATGATCGAATTCTGAGCGATACACCTGATCGTCATAGTGGACATCAATATCACCGGATAATTGTCTGACAAAATCCAGATAGTCCTGTTTAGGCGAATCCAGATAGTCCAACAGAATATCTGTAACGACCAGGGCGCCTGCATTAATAAAAGGATTTCGGGGAATACCGTTTTCCCGTTCCAGTTGTGAAAGAGAATTAAAAGCCGTACCGGAAGGTTCAACGCCCACACGCCGAAACAGGTCTTCTCCTGCATGGGACATGGCCAGGCTTAATGAAAAAACTTTAGAAATACTCTGAATGGAGAAGCGTTCTTCTGCATCACCAAGAATGGCTTCCCGGCCATCAGGCATGGATACGGCCATCCCAAACTTTTTGGCATCAACCGCCGCTAGTGCAGGAATATAATCGGCGGTTTTCCCTTGGCCTTGGGCATGTGATATCGCCTCGGGAATGGCTGCAAGGACTCTTTCTATTTTATGCATGATATAACCAAAAGATAATGGGCATTTATGTTACGTGCTCTGGTAAATAAGGATCAAGTAATAAGGAAGCAGGATTATCATTAATGATGTGTTGGCGGTTTTGTTATCATAGGGCAACGTCGTATATATCAGGATATACACATATAAATAGTAGAAAGAACAGTTACTCGGCAAAACATACTATGCACGGAAAACAAAGAATATAAAGAACAAGGAAAAAGAAAGATTGACAGGAGTCCAAAAAGCCGTAAAATGCGCCACGCCCTGAACGAAAGGCGTTCAGGAGTTGCCGGTTCCTGTCGGTGTGAAGGTTTCTTATTTCTTCCTTTATTTTTTCTGGA
>NSIT01000045.1_pt1 | contig 20405 bp, 19 predicted proteins | sample 1450681 | NCBI WGS metagenome assembly NSIT01 (sample SAMN07455404, study PRJNA386592) | invertebrate metagenome | isolation source: Endozoicomonas-like sequences binned from scallop gill tissue | host: Pecten maximus | place: United Kingdom: Lyme Bay MPA | collected 2013-06-01
GACCTGTTTTCATCAGTTTTTATGACAACATAGAAAATAACAACTATAAAATGAATAAATGCGTGGATACGAACAAAGGGTCAGGGTTTATTATGTTGTCTTTGTCTGCCTTATTGCAAAAAATCACCGTCGGTCCAACAGAGGTTCAGTTTGATGAAATAATGGATGTGATCACCCGATATTACAGCTATCGGCCGGTTAGCTTTTCAAATGGGGTTGCTCGGGATCAGTTGGTGAATAAAAAGAAAGAAAATGCAGAAATCCTGCAAGATTTTTGCGTTTGTCCTTTTGCATAAGCTGACGAAAGAACAAATATTGCATTGTTTTGGAAATTATTACAAAAAAGAGGTGTTGGCTGATCCGGATGGCGTTTCTTCTGGAAATTTTGAGAACGCTTCCTATGAAGCGTTCTCAATTAGGTCAGCCAAATCAGTGAAGCAGTTAACTGGAGCATACCTAGATAGTTGCGTCCAAGTCGTTCATATTGCTTAGCGACCCTGCGGAAGGGCTTCAGTTTTTGGAATAATCTTTCGACAAGATTGCGTTCTTTGTATAACTCTTGATCATAAAATCTTGGTTGTACCCGCTCTTTTCCTGGAGGGATTAAGGGTTTGGCACCGCTGCTGCATATCGATAGAATGAAAGCCTCTGAATTATAACTTTTATCCGTCAGGATATAATCAGCGCTAAAGTTCTTTGTCAATGCATTAGCTTGCCTATATTCTGATGCCTGACTCTCTGTTAGTGTCAAGCGGACAGGATTGCCAAAAGCATCGACCGCAGCATGGATTTTGGTTGTTAAGTCGCCTCTTGACTTCCCAACGGCTTTATCAGCCTGAGCCGTTTTTTGGAGTGCCCTATTGATGGACACGAGCAATACTGTTATCAACCATCAAATACTCCAGGTTTTTATCTTTCGAAAGTGCTTCAAAAATATCACCAGATTCCTTTATGGCACCAGCGATTATAGCGGACATAGATCTGTGCCCGTTTCCAAAAAATTCTGGCAAGTCTCTCCAGGGTGCTTCAGTCCAAGTAATCCATAGAACGGTCTCAAGAAATTTACGATTATCTTTAGCGGCCATTCCGCAGTCTGAAGTCTTTCCCGAGAGCGGGTCTTTGATACGACTCCGTTGATCATTGCAAAGCACAGATAACCTAAAAGCTACAAACAATACACAGATATCGTCATTTGTGCTGATTAAGAATGCTTTTTAGTATAATTGTTCTTATTTCGCATGCATCTTATCCGTCCTTGTCGTTGTGCTTTAGTGAGTTTATAGCAATAAAATAGGGAGGTTTGTGTATTATCATGAGCAGAGTAATACTTGCGTGTCTTGTTTTATCTTATAAGTGTATTGGGTTACCTCCTCAGGAGGAGCATAACGAAGCGACAAGTCAGCAGAAAACTGAAATTGCGTCTTTTAATATGTCCAATCACATTAACAAAATAGGGAGGAATGGATTTTTTCTGGATGTTGTTTTGGGCAAAAACAATACCTATTATATTCATTGTATAGCTTGCAAATTCAGTGCTGAAGTGTCTAGTAATGCTCAAGTGGAGGATTCTTTAATCCGCCATGTGAGGACTAAAAAAGAGACTTGTTTCTTTGCCAAATGCAATGTATTGAATGACACATCGAAGATACAGCAGCTTCCATTGTTAAAATTACCAAAGAACCCAAAGAACCCAGAGAACCCAGAGAACCCAGAGAACCCAGAGAACCCAAAGAACCCAAAGAACCCAGAGAACCCAAAGAACCCAGAGAACCCAGAGAACCTTATTGACCCAGAAAGTAATAACCCTTGGGAAGGGGCAAGGCATCCGCTATATGTTGATAAGAAATGTCGTATGGCATCATTTCTTTTGCCTTACCCTAAACAATGCCCTATACGAATTGAAGATTTAGCAGATAGCGGTTTTTTTTGCCCTGACGTGAAAGAAGACAGGTACTTTTGTTTTTATTGTGATGTTCAATTAAGTAAATTAAAAAGAAATGCTAATCCTTTTGTGGATCATGCAAAGTTTACTCCCCAGTGTAAGTTTTTGGCGTATAAAAAAGGGAGTGATTTTATCAGAGAAAACCAAGAAGTTTTATCCTTGGTATGGGGTTCACAATATCCACAATATATAAGTTGTCAGGAAAGAGAAAAAAGCTTTGAAAATAAGTGGCCAGATAACTGTCCTTTACCAAAAGCAGTCGCAGAAGCGGGTTTTTTTTATGCCGGACAAGCTGATCATGTCAAGTGCCATCATTGTGGTATAGGCCTTAGGTCTTGGACAGCATCAGATGTGCCTTGGGTTGAACATGCTCGTTGGAGCAAAAAGTGTGATTTTGTAAGGAGAATAAAGGGTCAGTATTTTATTGATCTTGTGTCGCTTATGGTTTACAAGTATTACAAGGGGCTCGATATACACACAAGAGAAGAAAAAGGGCAAAAACGGTATCGTTCAGGCCGTTAATGCGTGTCCCACAAAAATTTTTCATTATGGCTAAATAGCCGTTCTGGCAATACTCCATATGTCCACTGTCTGGACTCCTTCCTTTTTAAGTAACTGGCTGAGTTCGTTAGCGGTTGCCATGCTGGTTACCACATCATCCACAATAGCAACGTGACGATAGGGAGTTTCTTCATTGATGGCAAAAGCTTTTCTCATATTTTGTTTTCTTTGTAACCGGGATAAGCCCTGTTGAGATTTTGTAGGGTTTATACGACTCAGTAATCTGCTGTTCACTGTAGGGCGAGGTTTTGGTAAAAAGGAAATGATCTGTCGTGCCAGCTGTTGTGATTGATTGAATCCTCTCAAGCGATGTCGTGTCGGGTGCAATGGAACAGGAATGATAGCTTCCGGCCATGAACCGGACTGATAGACAGGACAGAGAGCATCAACCAGTTTTTTCGTAACGGGACGAATTAATTCAAGTCGGTTGTCGTACTTTATGCGTTGAATAACTTTATCAATCGGAAATGAGTAAACAAAAGGGCTGATGCAACGATCAAATGAGGGCGGCGAATGCAGGCATTGTGCACAACAGGCATTATTTTCTGAAGGCAGAGGGAGAGAACATATTTTGCAGGGGTATGGAATAACAGGGAAGCTCTGTTGGCACTGACGACATATTTTATGGGAGAAACCAGTCGCCTTCTGGCAAAGGAGGCAGTTGATTTGTAGGGATAAGGCTTTTACACTACGGTAAACTTTTATCATAAATTTTGGTTTACTGTGTTTTAGTCGGGTATTCAGTTTAAGGGTACTTACTGGTATTACAGTGCTTTCTGTTATCAAAGGGATTTCTGGTATACAAGCACTGACTGAATATCTGGTTGAATGATCGACAGGTCACTGACCTGACGGCTGTGGTTGCATTAAGGATGTATCCCCTATGATTTCTGCTTCTTCTCAACAGTCGGATGCACGAGCCGATGCTGCTATCCGTCATGACTGGACTCAGGAAGAGGTGCTGGCGCTGTTCCAGTTGCCTTTTAACGACCTGTTGTTTCGTGCTCAGTTGGTTCATCGGCAATATTTTGATCCTAATAAAATTCAGCTCAGCACTCTGTTATCCATCAAGACCGGCGCGTGTCCGGAAGACTGTAAGTATTGTCCACAAAGCGGTCATTACAATACGGGTCTTAAAAAAGAAAAACTGATGGCGGTTCAAAAAGTGCTGGAGGCGGCGAAAAAAGCAAAGGATGCAGGAGCAACCCGATTTTGTATGGGGGCGGCCTGGCGGAACCCGCCTGAAAAAGATATGCCTTATATTGTTGAAATGATCGAAGGCGTCAGGGATCTGGGCATGGAAACCTGTATGACTCTTGGCATGCTGTCCGGGTCACAGGCCTCAATTCTTGCTGAGGCAGGGCTGGATTACTATAACCATAATCTGGATACATCACCGGATTTTTACGGAAATATTATTACCACACGCACTTATGCAGATCGCCTGACAACCCTGGCTCATGTCCGTGATGCCGGCATCAAGGTGTGCAGTGGCGGTATTCTTGGTATGGGGGAAAGTTTGCAGGATCGGGCCGGATTGTTAATTGCCTTGGCAAATTTACCCAAACAACCGGAAAGCGTTCCGATTAATATTCTGGTTCGGGTTCCGGGTACGCCTCTTGAAAGTGCCCGGGAAGTGGATGGGCTGGACTTTGTCCGTACGGCGGCCGTTGCCCGAATTATGATGCCAAAGTCGTATGTTCGTTTTTCTGCAGGTCGGGAATCTCTTAGTGAAGAAATACAGGCACTAGCGTTCCTGGCAGGAATTAACTCTATTTTTATGGGCTGTAAATTATTGACGACGCCTAATCCGGATGAGGATCATGATTTCCAATTGTTAAATAAACTGGGGATAGCTCCGGAGGCTGTCACGTTACCCGGCGATGATTTGGTCAAAGAGCAGACGGTAATACAGAAAGTCATAGATAATCGTGAATCCGCTGCTGATGCTCCGTACTACGATGCGATTGCAGCAGGGCGTGTTACTGAAAAACCGGAAATGCAGGACACTCTGTAACAAGGACGAAATAAAGGCAAAGATCGTGAGTGCATTTAATCTACAGGCTGGGCTTGAGGCACGGCGCAGTCAGAAACTGTATCGTCATCGGCGGGTGCTGTCATCCGCTCAGGGATCGGAAGTTATTGTAGATGGTAAGCCTTTGCTGGCTTTTTGCAGTAATGACTATCTTGGGCTGGCCAGCCACCCGGCCGTTTCAGAAGCGTGGCGGAAAGCGGCTGTTCATTACGGGACGGGCAGTGGCGCTGCCCATCTTATTGTGGGTCATAGTCGGGCCCATCATCAGTTAGAAGAAGAGCTGGCTGAGTTTACCGGAAGGGAGCGGGCGCTGTTGTTTTCTACAGGGTATATGGCGAATATTGGTGTTGTCAGCGCTTTGCTGGATAAGCAGGATGCGGTTTTTGAAGATCGACTGAATCATGCTTCTTTGCTGGATGCCGGATTAATGTCCGGTGCCCGCTTTTATCGTTATTTGCATCGGAATATGGATAGCCTGATAAAAAAAATGGATCGTTCTGAAGCCCGGCGCAAATTGGTCATCACGGATGGTGTATTCAGTATGGATGGGGATACGGCTCCGGTAATGGCTCTGGTTCATGAAACGCAAAAACGTGATGCCTGGCTGATGGTGGATGATGCCCATGGTTTCGGGACAGTTGGTCTTCATGGCGGTGGAATCGTTGAATTACAGAAGTTGAGCCAGAAAGATGTTCCGGTTCTGATGGGAACACTGGGAAAGGCATTTGGCACAGCGGGGGCTTTTGTAGCAGGCAGTCAGGAATTAATTGAAACCCTGATTCAGTTTGCCCGCACTTACATTTATACCACTGCTATGCCGCCTGCATTGGCTGAAGCAACGAGAGTCAGTTTGAAGTTGGTACAGAATGAATCCTGGCGCCGTGAAAAGCTGAACGATCTGATTGGGTATTTTCAGCAGGGGTGTCAGGCATCCAATATACCATTGATGCTCTCACAAACCCCGATACAGCCTGTTAATATCGGAACGGCAGAAGCGGCAATAACAATCAGCCGTCATATGGAAGAGCTGGGGGTATTAGTGACGCCTATTCGACCGCCTACTGTGCCGGAGGGATCATCACGACTTCGGATTACATTAAGTGCTAGCCATACCCGGGAGCATATTGACCAGCTTCTGGATGCGTTAAGGAAAACAATGAAGTCTATAGCTGTTTCACAGGGAGGTAAGACAGAAGATGATACCGCCTGTTGTTGTGCTTAGTGGCTGGGCCATGCCGGTGTCTGTTCTGAAACCGTTGATGGATAAGCTGGCAAATCATGTGACCGTAACCGGTCTGTCGCTGCCAGGAATCAATGATTTTGTGCAATACGACAAGCCTGTTCGCAGTGAAGCGCTTTTTCAAACGGACCATGTGGGGTGTGGACAAAAGTCTGATCCCAATGATGAGTTGGTAACGTGGCCGATGTTGGCAAGGTATCTGGATAATTATTTGCCGGAATATCCTGCGGTATTGGTAGGCTGGTCCTTTGGCGGTACGCTGGTCATTCGTTATGCTGCTTCTCACCCTGAAAAAGTAGCCGGCGTGGTGACCATGGCGACAAATCCTTCTTTTGTCCGGTGTAAGCAGTGGCCGTCTGCCATGAATCCACCTGTTTTTGAACATTTCTGTGAACAGTTCGTTCAAAATCCGACCTCGACGCTGAAACGCTTTGCCCGGATGTGCAGCGAGGGCAGTCAATTTCCTTTGCAAATAGCTCATGTAATAAAGCAGGTGTGGCAGCAAACCCAGCTGGATAAATCGTTATTAGACCGGTTGCAAAGGTTTCTGGGAATGGCTGATGTTACAGCGTCGCTGGCCAGTCTCCGGTGTCCGGTTTCTCATCTTCTGGGTTGTAATGATGTGCTGGTTCCAGCTGAAGTCAACAAATTCATTAAGCAGAATTATCCCGAACATCATGTTTCGCTGACTCGTGGAGGACATGCGTTCTGTATGGAAAACCCACAGTGGGCTGCGGCCCAGGTACTTTCTTTATGTTCCCGGTAACCGAGTCTTTTTTTTCTCCTGTCGTTTATCCCTTTCGGCCACAAGGTTTGACTGCAGGTGGTAGCAGGTTCGTGGGACGGTTAAATGAGAGTAATAAGCATAAGCAGCGTATTGCTGCTAACTTCAGCCGTGCCGCACATACATATGATAGCGCCACACAGTTGCAGAAACAGGTAGCTGCACAAGTACGAGCGTTTCTTCCGGCTTTATCAGATGGCGCAATGATCCTTGATCTGGGATCAGGGACAGGACGTGAAACCGAGGTGCTTGCCTCCCGTTATCCGGAAGCTTCTGTAATGGGAGCAGACATTGCCAGTGGGATGCTGGCCTATGCGAGAGAGCGTCATTGCATGCCTGCATTGTCATGGTGTGCAGCAGATATGGAAGATATGCCCTTTTCAGGGAATGCTTTCGATCTGGTATTTTCCAGTCTGGCGGTGCAATGGGGAGATTTAGCTGATGTCCTGTCTGAAGTGGCCAGGGTATTAAAACCCGGAGGATGTTTTATTTTTTCCTCTTTACTGGATGGAACCATGCCGGAATTGTCTGCTGCCTGGCAATCCATTGATGGTTTTACCCACACGAATACCTTTTTATCCTTTCTTGATATGGAAGCAGTAATAGAGCAGTCCGTACTAAAATTAGACACATTCTGTCAACAGGAGGAATGCCTGTTTTACGGGGATGTAAAAAAATTATTAAAAGATCTCAGAGGTGGTGGTGTTAATACGGTTTTGTCCGGTAGGGGCGGCTTGTTGACGCGCAGTAAGTTGCTGGCTTTTTATGAGGCTTATGAACAATTTCGTACTGAAAGCGGCTTAACACTCACCTATCAGGTGGCTTATGGCTCGTTATATAAATCAGGAAATAAGTGAATAACTATTATGCATAATACATTTTTTGTCACGGGTACCGATACTGATGCGGGGAAGACGGTTGCTTCCTGCGGCTTGCTGGAAGCTGCAAGACTGGCAGGTCTTTCCACGTTGGCGCTGAAACCGGTTTCTGCCGGCTGTTATGTCACACCTGAAGGATTACGTAATCAGGATGCGGTTGAATTGATGGCAGCTATGAGCAGTGAGGCAGGTTACGAACAAGTTAATCCGGTTGCCGTTGAGCCTGCCATAGCGCCTCATATAGCGATAGCCATGCTGAACCTTGATGCAACTACAGAACAATTACATGGGAAGTGTCGACAAACCATTGAATCTGTGAATGCGGATTTTACCTTAATCGAAGGAGCTGGTGGTTGGCTGGCTCCCCTGAATCGCTATGAAATGATTAGTGACTTAGCCAAATCACTGAATATCCCAGTGATAATGGTCGTTAATATGAAGCTGGGCTGTCTGAACCATGCAACTTTGACAGCAAGGACTATTGCGCAAGACGGCTTGGTACTTAAGGGCTGGATTGCCAATACCGCAGAAGTAGAAATGGAAGCTTATCAGGAAAACCTGGCCACATTAAAACAAACGCTGTCTGCTCCCTGCATAGGAGAAATTCCGTGGATGCCGGCTTGCAATCCTACGGCGGTTGCCCGTTTTCTTGATGTGCAAGCTTTGCTGTCGTAAAAATGACAGCACATAATACTTTGCTTATTAAGGAGCCAGCTATTGTTTACTCATCAGTCCATTGTTATAGAACCCGTTGAGCTGTCTGATTTATTATCCGGTTCAGGAAACCAGAAAAATTTGCTGGTGGTAGATTTATGTCAACGGTCATTATATCAACAGCTTCATGTGCCGGGTGCAGTTTATCTGGATCCGAAGTTGTTGTTGTGTGGCCGGAAGCCGGTTCCTAACAAGTTACCTTCGAGGGAACAATTACAACAGGTATTTCAAAGCATCGGTTTTTCCGGTCATCAAAAAATTGTGGTCTACGACGATGAAGGAGGAGGTTGGGCCGGTCGGTTTGTCTGGACACTGGATGCTATCGGTTACGAAAATTATGCGTATTTAAATGGAGGTATTCATGCCTGGATGAACGAAAAACTTCCGGTAAGTCATCAACAAACAGAACCGGGAAAAGTTGAACGTATTGCTTTACAGATAAACAACCATGTTATTGCATCCGCTGATTATATTCAGTCGCATCTCAATGATCCGGAAATTGTGCTATGGGATTCTCGTTCTATTGAAGAATATCGGGGAAAAAATGTGTTTGGCCTTCGTGGTGGGCATATTCCTGGTGCTGTCTATTGTGACTGGCGGGAGCTGATGGATTTTGACCGATATTACCGCATTCGTTCTGATGCTATAGGCTACCTTCAGGAGAAAGGGATCGGTATGGAAAAAGAAGTGATTGTTTATTGCCAAAGCCACCATCGTTCTGGTTTTAGTTATCTGGTTGCCCGTGCTATGGGGTATAAAAAACTACGGGCTTATGATGGTTCGTGGGCCGAATGGGGTAATAATATATTGCTGCCCGTAGAAAACAATGGTAAGCAATAGTTGTTGTATTGTTTTTTTTATGATATTGGATCAATACTTATTTTTTAAGCAAAATACGCTTATTGATAGGCAAGAAAGCCATTATGTTTACTCAGGCATTACAAGGGCATCATACAGCGACTGTATGACCATACTATTTATCGGAGTATACATAATCTTTCAGGCTTAGTTTGTTTTATGGAAGGCATGTTTTTACCGTATGGGATTTTATGTCATTGGCCAAACGGTTGCAGCAGGATATGACCTGTATCAGCTTACTTTGGTTGCCGGTTGAAAATGCCCGGAGAGTTCGTTTTATTAACCAGATTGTCCTTCATGGAGAAAGTGATGAGGATTGTTATGGTCATCCTTCCAGTCATTTGGCCATGTATCTTTCAGCGATGAAAAAGATCGATGCGGGTATCTCTGAGTTCCAACAAATGTGTGCATCGTTTTGTCAATCGGATAATCACTGGAAAAACATCATAATAAAAAGTGCAGCTGTTCCTGAGTATGTTAGGGCCTTTGTAACCGACACCCTGACGGTTGCAACAGAAGGGTCTACACTGGACGTAGCCAGTTATTTTCTGTTTGGTCGGGAAGATGCTATCCCCGTCATGTTTTCTGCTTTGCTGTCTCAGTGGCAGGTCAATGCTGAAGCCATTCCTGCCATGAAATAGTATTTAAAATGACATATTGATCTAGACGGTGACGAACACAGTGTTGCTGCAGAAGCTATGTTGAAAGAATTAACCGATGATAATATAAAAAGAAGCAAAGAGCCTGTGATATGGCGAAACGTGCTATTGATTCACGTATTCAATTATGGGATGGCATCACACAAGACATACTTTTCAGAAGGAAAGCGTGAGCAATTGCTTATTCAGAAGACGATCCTTATCGCACTTTCCATGTCTTCTGTTGCGTAGGCTGTCTGAATAAAAACGCTGTACTGAAGTTTTTTGCCATGGTTTCGGTCATGCCCCGTCACTTTGCTGGATTTTTTTATACAGTCTGCCCTTCCCATAACGAGGTTAGAAAGTTTGATGGGTATAAGAGATGTATCGAAACTGCTGAATATCTGTAGATAAGACATAATAACTACTTACCCTTATGGGTTGTTATATTTATAATACAGCATTTTCACGATTGGGGTATTAGCGTGAACTGTTGCGAGCCTTCTCCTCTGGTTCAATATCCTGCTGCCAGCGAACTTAGCCGGTTGCAGTCTGATATGAAATCCACATCCCTCCGTCAGCTTTTTGCTACCGATCATTCCCGGTTTGATCGTTACAGTCTGGAAGCAGCGGGTTTATTTTTGGACTATTCTAAGCACTGGATTAATGATGAGGTACTGAATGCCTTGGTGGGCATGGCTGAGCAGTCCGGTATGGAAACAGTCCGGGACGCGATGTTCCGTGGTGAGAAAATTAACCGGTCCGAGGACAGGGCCGTATTGCATACGGCATTGCGTTATTTCGGCAGTGGCTCCATTTATGTGGACGGTAAAGATGTCATGCCTGTTATTCGCAAAGCCCGTGCCCAGATGAAGAAAATCACGGAAGAGGTTCATTCCGGCTGCTGGACAGGATTTAGCGGGAAACCCGTCCGCCACATTGTCAATCTGGGTATTGGTGGTTCCTATCTGGGTCTCAAAACCGTTACTAATGCACTAACACCTTTCAGAGAAAAAGGGCTTGAGCATCATTATGTGGCAAATATTGATCCCAGCGAGTTATCTGAAGTCCTGAAAAAAGTTGATGCAGAGTCCACTTTATTTATTGTGGCATCCAAGTCTTTTGGTACTAAAGAGACATTGAGTAATGCCCAGTCAGCCCGGCGCTGGATGATTGAACAGGGATGTCCGGATAATGATATCCGCAAACACTTTGTTGCCATATCTACGAACCTGTCTGCCATCGACCAGTTCGGCATTGATCATGAAAATACCCTCCCTCTGTGGGATTGGGTAGGTGGTCGCTATTCTCTTTGGTCAACCATCGGCTTGATGATCAGTCTGGTGGTGGGATATGACAATTTCGAGCGGCTATTAAAAGGCGCTGCCCGTATGGATCAGCATTTCCGTGAAGCTCCCCTGAATAGTAATATGCCAGTGATTATGGGGTTATTGGGTGTTTGGTACCAAAACTGGTTCGGTGCCCAGACCCATGCCGTCGTGTCCTATGATTATTTCCTGAGGAACCTGCCGGGGCATCTGCAACAGCTGGATATGGAAAGTAACGGTAAACAGATGACCAATGATGGCCGGTTAGTGAATTGTCAAACGGGCCCGATTATCTGGGGAGGAACGGGAACTAATGATCAACACGCTTATCATCAGCTGTTGCATCAGGGAACCCGTCTGATTCCGGTGGACTTTATCACCACGGCAACCAGCTATAATCCCATGGGTGATCAGCACATCTGGCTGTTTGCTAATGCGTTAGCGCAGAGTCAGGCCATGATGCAAGGTAAAAACCTGGATGAAGTTAAAGCAGAACTTGCTGCTGCAGGGATGAACCCTGAGGCCATTGAAAAACGAGCTCCTCATAAGGTGATTCCCGGTAACCGCCCTAACAGCGTGATTGTTACCGAATCCATCGCACCAGAAACCTTAGGAGCTTTGATTGCACTTTATGAACATAAAGTGTTTGTTCAGGGACACTTATGGGGTATCAACTCCTTTGACCAATGGGGAGTGGAATTAGGGAAGGTATTAAGTAATACCGTATTTGATCGTCTGGCTTCTGCTGATGAAACGCTGGATCAGGACGTTTCTACTAATGGTCTGATTCAGAAATTTCGTTGCTATAACCATTAAGTATCTGATATTTATGGGATAAATAACACAGGAATCTCATAAGGCTGAGTGTTGGATAATGTTCAGCACTAGAAGAAGGCACAGTAATCAGGAAATAATGTCACTGTGCCTTTTTTCTTATAAACAGCTTTAATGAGCTTATTATTCGACTATATTTTTGGTGAATGTAGAATGATTGATTGTAGTTTTCCTCTGACTGATCTGCATCGGCATCTTGATGGCAATATACGGGCGTCAACTATTCTTGAGTTGGGGCAGAAGTACAATATGTCATTGCCGGCAGATAGTCTGGAAACATTGATTCCCTATGTGCAGGTTGTGGATACCTGTTCTGATCTGGTGACATGGCTGAAAATGCTGGATTGGGGCGTAGCCGTTCTGGGAAGTTATGACGACTGTCGTCGTGTTGCCTATGAAAATATGGAAGATGCCCGTCAGGCTGGCCTGAATTATACGGAATTGCGGTTCAGTCCTCACTATATGGCTGCAACCCATCGTCTGCAGATGGAAGGCGTGATTGAGGCAGTGATTGATGGGGTAAAGGCAGGAGAAAAGGATTTTGGAGTAACAAGTAATCTGATTGGTATTATGAGTCGCACCCAAGGTGTTGAGGCTTGTTATTCTGAATTGCAGGCCTGCCTGCACTATAAAGATGCCTTGGTAGCAATGGATCTTGCAGGCGATGAACAGGGTTTTCCTGGATCACTATTTGTAGAACATTTCAAAAAAGTCCGTGATGCCGGTTTAAACGTTACTGTGCATGCCGGTGAGGCAGGTGGAGCAGAGAGTATATGGCAGGCGGTGAAAGAGTTGGGAGCCACTCGAATTGGTCATGGTGTTCGGGCCATCGATGACCCGGTCTTGATGGATTATCTGGCAAAACATCGAATTGGAATAGAGTCGTGTCTGACATCTAATGTACAGACAAACACTGTTCCCTCGTTGCAGGAACATCCTATCAGTGCTTTCCTGAAAAAAGGAATGCTGGTGACATTAAATACCGATGATCCGGCAGTAGAGGGCATTGATTTGTCCCATGAATATGAAAAGGCGGCGCCTGCTGCAGGGCTTGATTCCGGTGATATCAGAGACTGCCAGAAAAATGGGTTGGCTGTGGCGTTTTTAACTGATCAGGAAAAACAGGATATTTTACGCCAGATTAGTCGGTAACCTATGGTATTAGGTGCATGGTTGGGTGATGTCTGCAACCAGCCAGCCTACAGTTTTCTTTCGGTATTGAACATAAAAAGGTAATACAACAGATATGGGCTCCAGCTATTTTCAGAATGATGTGTGAAAAAAATATCTTTATTTCAAACACAATGGCAGCAAAAAAATTATTAAAAGTTATTTGTATCGTTTTGTGTAATCTATCGTCTGGCTTGTCTATTATGTGGTGCTCTTCTTGTCGATCAGGTGTTGTTATTGGTTTTACTGATGATCAGTATGAGATAACTCTTTCAGGGAAAAGCCTGCTTTGCTTTGAGTTTTTTGTTTCATTATCAGGAAATTGTGCCTCACAACGTCATTATACGCTTCCGGTTTTAGCAGAATTCCAGACTGAACAAAATTTAACAATGTTTTATTTTGGCTTTAACAATACAGATAGAAGAGAGATGGCTTTTCCGGATGATATAAGAAAGAGGTTGTTGAATATACTGGTTTATGGAATCAATGAGGTTATTAAGTTTCATCCAAGCCATTCAAGTGTGCAGGGTTATATGGAGAAGCATTTTACCAAAGAAAAGAAAGATTTTTATGAAACATTGGATAATGTTATTACCGGGTATCAGATGATTGCTTATTTAACTTTGGGTATTCACAATCAGAACGATTATTTATATAAGAATCAGTATACGTTAATTAACCCTGAAACTGCTGTGTTTAAAGCTGGGGAAATATATGCGTTACGCAATCCTCAGGGAAAAAATCATCCTATGCTTCATATTGGACAGCGTATTTTCTTAAGCAAAATGGGAATCGGTGCTATTGTATTTCACACGCTGGGATCTATTGCTCATTTTTATGGGGACGAATGGGATGGAGCCAGCCTGTATGAACTGGCTATTTCTGCATCACAGAGAGAACCGACCATGATTCCGTATCCTTTGTGGCAGGAGGTGATGTCAGATTTACAAGAACCTTGTCAGGATATTAAACAAGAAAGTTATTAGCCCCCTGCCCGTTTCGCATCGAATCCTTGTTTTTTCAATACTTCGACCATGATATCGACATGATCTCCCTGTAATTCAATGTTACCGTTTTTGACGGCACCGCCACCACCGCAGCGTTTTTTCAGCACTTTTGCCAGAGCCTTAAGATCGTTGCCCCTTAATGGAAGTCCGGTAATGACGGTAACAATTTTACCGCCTCTACCGGCTTTTTCCGGGCGAACGCGGACACGGCCATCTCCAACGGTTACATCCGGTTGAGCCGGTTCTTTGACTCGTCCTGTGTCTGTGGAATAAACCAGCTTGCTGTTGCTGTCTTTCATAATAAAGTAAATTTCAGATTAGCCTTTTTCCAGTAAACGGTGAAGATCAATAATCGCTGCATTAGCCCGAGAAATGTAATTTGCCATGACAAGAGAATGATTGGCCAGCAGACCAAAGCCGCTGCCATTAAGAATGATGGGACTCCATACAGGCTCTTGTGTAGGCTCAAGTTCACGGATAATCTGCTCAAGGCTTACCCGTGCATTTTTTTTGCCTAGTACGCCGGAAAAATCGTATTGGACGGCCTGTAACATGTGAAGGAGAGCCCAGGCATAGCCACGGGTTTCATAGAAAACATCATCCAACTCAAGCCATGGCGTTTTTATTTCATCCGCCGTGGGAGTGTTAGTGGATTGCTGTGCTTCAGAATCCCCGGCAAGGTCAATATTCAGTTGGCGTTTTCCTACACTGGCGCTCAGCCGTTGTGACAGACTTCCCAGACGGGCTTCCACATCGGCCAGCCAGCGGATAAGGTTATCAGACCGAGCGTAAAATTGTGCCGGATTATCTTCCTGTGGCAGTCGAACCAGATAGCTTTCCAGGGCGTTGATACCTCGTTTAAATTCCTTTTCTGAGGAAGGCAGCATCCAGCTTTTGCTATCAAAATTAAATTGTGGTTCTGCGATAGCCAGGTCCGTATCTTCCCGTGACTGGGATTGTGATCGGCCAAAGTCCCGGCGCAAGGCTCGCGTTGTATCTCTTATCAAGATAAGGACACCGCTTTCCCAGTGGGATATATTATCCAGAAATACACCCGGAGGCGCGATATCATTAGAAATATACCCCCCAGGTTTTGTCAGCAATATCATGGCAATACGGTGCAGTGTGGCTGTTGTTGTATAACCTGTAACCAGTTCTTGATGATGGCTGGCAGCCATATTTTCAGCAGCGGTGACCACTGAAAAGGTAGAGGGCTCTCTGCTCCAGTACATTCCCATACCTGATAGAGTGATAACCAGTAGGAAGAGCAAGGCAATAATCAGTTTATTCCGGAGTCGGCAGATAAAGCCTTTGAGCGGACTTGTTCCTCCAGTGCTGTTTTTTTTGAATAGATTCAGACGGTTAAACATAACAAAATTTTACCTGCCCATAAATTATGGTGCTATTATTACTTATTCCGGTGACAAGGGCGAGCGATGTTTTTAGCTTGTATAGGGCTTTTTGTATAGCGCGCTTAGGTGTAGATGTGTCTATAGGTTTATTAATATAAGATTGATAAAAGGTTGAATCGATAAGTTATCCGTGAATTTTATTGCTTTTTTATGCAGGGAAAAGAAACTTTATGGCGTTTCTTCAGTCATACATATTAGTGTAGTGGTATTCAATAAACGATTAGGCAAAGCCCGTTATATGAATGAAGCCACATTCAGTTAGTGGACTGTATTATGGCATTAAAGATAGAACAGTAGTTTATATATTTTTATAACGGGATGAATAGGAAAAGATGAAGATCGTTTTATCCTAAAGAGTGTAAGTGATGGAATGCTGATGAATTGGCCGTTCAATTTAAAAGGATGTTTTATGATAATAAAAAAATATTTTATGCAAAAAACTATTGCAAATAAAGTGCTGTATATCTCAATGGTGATGGCTGTTGTGATGTTGGGCTCGACCGTTGCTGAAGCAGTAGTATGGGATAATACAACAAAAAAAACAGTGAACAAAACTTTTGAATTATTCCAGGATAAAAAGAATCAATTATCTATATTGAAGCAGCTTACTCTCTTAAAAAATATTAAGACTATTCCTGTTGAATATAAAGATGAAGTATTAGAATTATTGCCAGATGTTAATGACAGATTATCAAAACGGATTGTCACAGGTAACCAGCTAGGCTTGCTAAAAAGACGTTTCCATACATGGTTAGATGAGATGTTGCTTTTAGCTAAAAATGGTAATGGTGCTATAGCTCAGGATGCTGGGTCTAATACAGCACAAGCGACGGCATCAAGCCTTCAGTTGAAAGAAAGCGAAGTTTTATCCGAAGATGAACAGTTGAGAATAGCATTAGAAGAGAGCCGAATTTCTTTTGAAGAGAACTCGAGAACAACTCAACAGGGAAATGTTGAAACCGGAGACGGATCGATAGTAGGGTTGGGACAACGGGGTTCGGTAACAAAGGATTGTCCTGCTGGTGAATTTTTTGATTCAACTCGTGACAACATGGAGCAGTCAACTGTTCAGATTTTTAATCAATTACCATCAGCCCATACACTGAAGAATATATCAGGGCTTTCTACCAAGCAGGGTGATTGTTATATACAAAGTGCCTTGTACTATCTGAGTATGAATCCGGAATCCGTTGCGTTTTTTAGGGAATTAACGCTTACGCCATCAGATACCTCCAATAAAACAGAAGCCATAAGGCTGTTGAGACAGCTGATAATAGATGCCTCTGAGTGTAAAAACATTAAAAGCAATTATAATCGCTTTTATCCCCTGTTAAGTAAATTACCTGAAATAACAAGATTTCTTGGAATCGAAAAGATCGGTCAACAGGGAGACGTAAGAGAATTTATTTGCTATTTTGCAAAATTGATTAAGGAGCAATGCGGAATAGAGGAGGAAATGTTATTAGGGTTAAGTAGGGGTCGCTATAACGTGATCAAATTTAGTGATCGGCCTGAAGCAAACCGTGAGAAAATTCAATTTTCTTCCATGGTGTTTCGTGATGACATCGATACTATGGAAAAATCTTTGTGTAGTGGATCTAAAATGGAACCTGTCAGTTATGAAGGGGGAAGCTTTAGGAGGACCCTTCATTGGGAAATGCCGCTGTCAAATTTTTATATGGATGAGCGCAATATAACCTGCTTGAACTGTTGTATTGACAGACAAAGGAATAATAAGGGGAATCTCGATCCTATACCGAATATAAAAAAGGTCTTTTTACCGCTTGATCAGTCTGTAACAGTACCCGTTAAAACAGAATTAGGTACGACTTATCAATGTCGGTTTCAGCCTTTTATTTTGGTGCTTCGGTCAGGTAATTCAGCAAACGGAGGGCATTATGTCGTGCTTGTTCGTACGTTTGAAAATAAGTGGGCTTCGTTTAATTCAGTGGGTGCTTTTAAGGTTTCCTCAACAGAGGCAGCTTATCATCAGTTTATTAAAAATGGACTTTATATGCCTTATTTATTGAGTTTAAGACTTGAAGAAGCCAACCTAGAAAACTAGGTACTAAGGGCATTACTTTGGAAAACCGAAACCGTGTTTAATTCACAGGTTCCGGTTTTCCAAAAAGCCTGCCTTGCCCAGTGCTGATACCTAATCGTTTTAAACAGGTCCATTGCTCTTCTGATTCCACGTGCTGGGCCATAAGGATAAAGTCTCTGCTGTTCGACAATATGGCCAGCATTCTGATGTAGACCTGATTATCTTCATTTTCTGTGATCTGATGGGTTAGGCTGCCATCCAGTTTGATATAGTCCGGATTTAGCCGGTGTAAACAACTGAGAGACTGATCCGAGAGGCCAAAATGGTCCAGAGCAAAGCGACAACCCAGTGCATGCAATGTCTGAATCCTCTGGACTAGCTCATCGCTGTGGGCAAGCAGCATGATTCGTTCAGACGTTTCAATAATCAGCCTTTGGGCAAGCAGAGGGCGATTCTTTAGTTTATTAATAAGGCCTGTGAAGAAATGATTGTCCATCAATGACAGAGGTTCGATATTGATACTGATGTTACCTGTTGGCATGGGGCGGCGGCCATCCTGAGGAATTTTCGTCCATTGTTCCAGCAGTTCAATAATAGCGTTGTCTAAAGTGGTATGAAGCCCGTGGCGCTCAACGATGGGCAAAAAAGCAGCAGCAGGAACTAATTCATGGTTAATATGCAGTCGGGCGAATAATTCATGAAATAACGTATTATTGTTGATATTTATCGCTGGCTGGTGATCCAGGGTAATGTCTTTGTTATGAAGTGCCTGGTGAATCAAGGAGAGCCAGTCTTCGGTCATCTGATGACTTTCGGATGGGTTTTGAGTGGACATATTGTTCAAAATATTCAGTTGCCAGTTGTTTTCACCTTGTAATTGCAGTTGCTTTACTTGTTGTTCGGCACATTGTAACAGGGTTGCCAGAGAGCAATATCCTGTGCTGGTAATGGCGGACAGATGCAGAGCCTGTCGTCCCTGTCCATTAATGAACGGTTCCAGCGATGCGAGAGAGCGGAAACAACTTTCCACAACCGGCTGACTGGCCGTAAGGCTGCCCGGGGCCAGGAAAATCTGGAAACCTGTTTTGTTGCGCTGTCCGATCAGGGCATTAGGCCATAGCTGTATAGTGCTGGTCAGTCGTGCCACCATATTAGTAAGGAGTACTTCACTTTGGCTTGCCCCTATTTGGCGGACGATGCCTTCCCAGCCTGATAACTGGATTAATATTAGAGTGCCTCCGGCAGCACCGTCTTCACTTTGAAAGTGTCGGTCTGCTCTGAGAGTAAAGTTTTCAGGGCTTAAAAGACCGGTTAGGGCATCTTGTGTAAAACGGCGTCGGAACTCAGAAGCCAGGGCAGCTTTGTCTGCAAACAGGTTGTTGAGTTTTTCAACCATGCGGTTCATGGCTTCTATAACACGTCGGAGATCCCGGGTCCGGGGCAGGGAATCCTGCACGTAAAAATGTCTCCGGCAGATGGCCTCTGCCTGATCAGTCATTTTCTGTAGCGGCTTCAGCACGATTTTTAACAGGATGAATAAGCCGGCTATCGCCAATATCAGAAGACTCAGAAATAACAGGGTTTTATTTCGGGTTGTTTTCCATAAAGCCCGATAGGCTTCTCCGGGATGAGAAGATACTGATAACTGACCGGCAGGCATCCAGCCGCGGTTGACTGTTGTGCTGACCGTCGGGCTTTCCAGTGGAACTATTTTCATGAACCAGGCAGGAACACCATCCAGAACCATTGTATGTTCACTGTTAACGAGGATATTTCCAGAGAGATCTGTAAAGCGAATACGATGATAAAAACCCCGGTCAAATACGGCATCAATTAGTGCATCAATAGCGGTTATGGATTCATCAGGGATGGAGGCAATGGCAACACCGAGGGCAGTGGCCGTATCCTGAGCGTGGGACAGCAGTTGTATTTCGTGGTATCGCCGGGCATCGTCAACCGTTACTATAAAGTTGCCAGCAAACAGAACGGTTAAGAAAACGGTCAGGTAAAGTATCTGTTGTCGAAAGAGTGTCATAATGTCGTCCTTAAACTCAGAGCTGTCCTGTTGTTTTTATTTTTTATGGGGTTCAGGTATCAGATTCCATAGTGGCTTGCCAGCGCTTTTGCAGTTTTAGCCAGTGACTGATGCCGTCAGACTTACCCACCTTAATACCTTGGCCTCGCTGACGAGATAACCAGAGCCCGTCACCGTTAAAATGATAAATCGGGTATAGATCCTGCCGTTGCCCGGCGGGAACAATACGCTTGTTAATATTATCAAGAATCAAGGGGGGGCTATCGGGTTTTGGGAAAAAACTGAGCACCATATGTGCCTGCTTCAGTGATAATGCCCTGACATATGTAATGTGTAGCTGTTCATCAGCGACTTCCAGTTGTCGGAGCGTATAGTATTTTGCAATGGCAAAGTCTTCGCAATCTCCGCCACCACTGGCAAGAAATTCTATCGGAGTGGCCCAGAAATCGCTTTCTCCCCAGTGTGATTGGTCAGGAATAAAGGTCAGAGTATTAAAGAAGTCATTCACGACTTCCAGTTTTTCGCGTGTTGGCAATGGTTGGCTGGTTTTGATCAGATGTTGCCATTGGTTTAAGCGCTTTCGTGCAGGGGAACCAAAATGGTTACTTAATTGGTTGATTATATCGGGATGGACCATAATTCCGGAAGCCGTTTGCGCCACAGAAAATGCGTTGATAGCTAATAAGCTGGTGAGCACTATGTTTTTCAGAGAGTACGACGTCATATAGTCTGGCATCATTCATACGGTATTATTTTCATGGAATCATCGCTGGCGCTTACTTGCAAGGGATAAGGTAAAAATTATGGCAGGCCTCTCTGCCAACAGGGGGACTATAAAAAAGGTTCGGCTAAGAATTTGATTTATCTATTTATCTGTCTCGATAGTCATTTATTATTGATCAATGGGGGTTAATAACAATTAAAG
>NSIT01000046.1_pt1 | contig 20179 bp, 15 predicted proteins | sample 1450681 | NCBI WGS metagenome assembly NSIT01 (sample SAMN07455404, study PRJNA386592) | invertebrate metagenome | isolation source: Endozoicomonas-like sequences binned from scallop gill tissue | host: Pecten maximus | place: United Kingdom: Lyme Bay MPA | collected 2013-06-01
ATATATATCTTATATATTTCTTTAATTTAAAATTAATAAAATTGATTCTAATCAAAGAAGTTTTCTTCTATTCAATCACACTGTTATTTTAAATTAAAATAACAGTGTGATTAATATGTCAGAACAAAAAATATTATCTAAAAAAGATACAAAAGAAACACTTTCCATATCTATTGATAACATATCAGACCCAATTGTTTTTTTTGGCGACCCACAAAAAGTAACTTCAGTTTATCATCATGATCATAATGAAATGACTACATTTGCCGAGCCACGTCAGAGAATGGAAGGTTTTGATAATAAATATCGTGACTTCGTTGATTATATTTTACAAATTACTCATAAAATCTGGGAAGAAAAAGGCATCGGCGTTATTTATGAAACATATCATAACGATTGTGTCCAGCACTTTGCATCACTAAATCAGAAAGGATTGAACCCAGTAATATCTGGAACTCTTCAGGCACTACATGCATTTCCAGATCGCCGCCTGATTGGAGAGAACGTTATATGGTCAGAAGATCCTGACCATACCTATTATTCATCTCACCGTATTCATTCCACAGCAACAAATATGGGAGACAGCAACTTTGGACCTGCGACCGGAAAAAACATTCAATTCAGAACAGTAGCTGATTGCAAATGTTATAAAAACCGTATTGTCGAAGAATGGCTTGTTCGTGACAACCTACATATTGTTAAACAGCTAGGATTAAACCCTGTAGAAATCGCACAAAATATGGCCAAACATGAGTTATCAATACAATCATTCGGTTTACCAGAAAACCGTGAAGGTCAGTTTGTTCCTGAAATTTATCAACGGAAAAATAAAGACTGGAACATCGGCGACTTCATTCAGGAAATGATCAGCAAAGTCTGGGGAGCCCGTTATTTTAACTGCTTGAATGATTATTATGTGGATAACGCTATTCTTCACACTATCTGTAATCAGGAATTGACTGGAATACACTCTGTTCGTGGTTGGCTGATTAGCCTGTTTGCTTCTTTCCCCAATGCTCGTGTCCAGTGCGAACGAGTCACCTGTAATCGTGCTGGAGGTGAAAAAGATTTTGATGTCTCAGCACGCTGGCGAATCCTTGGCATGAACGAAGGAATTGGATTCTTTGGCCAGCCATCTAATAGCATTGTTGATATTCTGGGTATCAGCCAATACAAAGTTCGCAATGGTATGATCCTTGAGGAATGGCTGACTTTTGATGCATTAGATGTATTAAAACAAATGGAAACATATCGCCTTCAACAGAAATCCTTGTCTGAAGAGTAAATAACTACTAAGTATGTCCTGATAGATAGCCCTAACATCTGTCAGGCTTCTCTATTTTATTTTCCGGATAACACCTCATGAACGGAAAACTGGATAATGATATCGAGCTAGGTGCTGATCTTTCTACTACAAGAAGAATAGCCGCATACCTAGCCATTTTATTAGTTTATCTTTTTTATTGTTATAACTTTTATATTCTCAGTGTGCTGGGTCCTTTTATGCGAAACCAGCTGCATTTCACCAACTCCAATTTCGGATTACTGTTTTCATTAATGTCCTTTGGGACATTATTCGGCACTATTATTGCCGGAAAAGTCTCAATACGCTGGGGACGAAAAACCGCGCTAGAACTTCTTGGTATTGGCTTTTCTCTTTTCACCCTTGCGCATATAGCAATGCCGGAATCCTTTATAGCATGGGCTGTTCTTCGATTCTGCAGTGGTATTGCATTAGGCGGTATTTTTGGCACAGCAATATCGCTTATTGTCGGGCTATTTCCTCAACGGTATCGTGGTCGACTCACCAGCTTTGCTTCTTGTCTGTTTGCTGTATCAGGTGTAATTGCTGGCAAAGTCACTGAAATTTATCTGGATACCCAATGGACCATGATTCTATGGTGGGCAGTCATTCCCACATTGGTAGGAATTATTTTAGTGCATTTTTTAGTGCCGTCCGATCGGCATATAGTAGCAGAAAACAAAAAACAAGCTCAGCGTAATGCAGAAAAGTTAGGCTATGCCGGCATGTTACAAGGCAAATATCTATGGATTGGCCTACTGGCTGTTTTTCTTTCCGGAATGAACTTTTCTGGATACTCGGGCTTTTCTCAATTTGTTCCGATCTACCTGCAAGATGGACTGGGTATGAGTACGCAGGAATGGGCTCGGATGATCCAGATTCAAAATATTGGTCATTTTATTGGTTTTAATTTCTGGGGATTCATTGGCGATCGTTTTGGCCGCAAGAAAAATCTGATTGGCATGATTATATGTGCCGCTATTATCCCGGTTTATATGGGACTATCTATTAATTTCCTTTATCTACTATTTGCCATATCTTTTTTATATGGCATAGGACTGGGATATTCCGGAGTATGGGGAGCATATTATACGGAACTATTCCCCGCAAAATATCGGTCCCTTTCCTCAGGCTTCTGCTTCAACATGGGACGAATTATTTCCATGATCACCGTATACGGTATTGGTCTTGCAGCAGATGCTCTGGGGATGAAAACCGGTTTACTAATTCCTTCCATCTTTTTTGCGCTAGGTTGTGTTGCATGGATGTTATTACCAGAAACGCTGACTAATCCCAATAAAATCAAATCTCTTAAAAAACAAACAGTTTAATAAACAGGACAGGATCACCGGATAATGAGGAATTTTCAACAAAGCAAAAAACTGGTTCGCCATTATTTTAATGCACTTGAATCAGCTACACCGGACAATGTAAAAGATATTATTCAGGAATTTACCGGATCTGATTATCTGTGGCGTGGAGTTTACCCATTCAGGGAGCAGCATAGTGCCAGTGATGCTGCAACATTATTTTGGAAACCACTATTATCTTCCCTTCATCATCTACAGCGCCGACAGGATATTTTCATTGGTGGAATCAATGAAATAGAAGGCGAAGAATGGGTTATGAGTATGGGGCATTTTATGGGCCTCTTTGATGAAGATTGGCTGGGTATTCGTTCAACAGGGAAAATGGTCAGTTTGCGTTATGCAGAATTTAACTGCATAGAAAATAGCAAAATTACAAAAACCGGTCTGTTTGTCGATATCATCGGCTTTATGATGCAGGCTGGCGTTAACCCTTTACCTCCCCAGACCGGGCAATATTTTATATACCCTGGACCACGTCACCATAACGGTTTGTTATTTGATGATGCACCTGAAAAAGAAGGCGTTAAAACACTCAATCTAGTCAATCGTATGGTGAATGACCTAAGTACATTAAATGAAAGTGGTTCCATGGGATGCCCTCCAGAAATACTAGAAAAAACCTGGTCTAAAAATATGATCTGGTACGGTCCTGCTGGTATCGGTGCCAGTTATACGATCCCTCGATATCAACAACAGCATCAGTTACCTTTCAGAAATAATCTTAAAGATAAAAAATTCAATGGCCATGTTTGCCGTTTTGCGGAAGGAAATTTTGCCTGCTTTTTTGGGTGGCCTAATTTGTCCAACACCCCTATCGGAGGATTCCTAGGGCTGCCTGGCGGAGAAATTCGGGCAGATATGCAAGTAGTTGATATATATTGCCGTGAAGGAGAAAAACTTTCAGAGAACTGGGTTTTAATTGATATTCCTTATTGGTTACAACAACAAGGTTTGAATATTCTTCAACGTACTAAGAAAATCATGAATCCTAAATATGAATAGAATGTTTTAACTAATAAAATAGGGAAGAGTTTGAGTGAAAATTTTTCCCTATCCACATAAGCTGTCAATGATAAAACCATCATGAATGGATGATAATGGAAACAGTATTTTATTGTATTAATTTATCCAAGAAGAATTTTGGTAATGATTCAAACCCGTTGATAGTGCTCTCGTGAGATGAACATCCCGATCACTGTATCGTGAATCTCTACTGACCTTGAAAAGCAGATAGTCTTTCTTACAAGGCACCTCAAATGAGTTTATAAATTAAGATTGTGTGCTCTATTCACTGATTAAATCAGTTTACCTAAAGGTAGGTTTAAAGTGTAAAGCTTACAGTCATCAATACAAGAATAGCAGATTTTGTAAGATGCTAACTTCTTCAATATTTTCCCTGACCTCCTGCCAAAGGTAAGAGCTATGACCTTTTTAAAGCGAGGTTACCAACCATAGACAAGCCCCGCTAATTTTTCTTATTACCGACAAAAGACCACTGCTTATCCATCTCACAAAAAATTATTACCTACGCATTCTCAAAGGGAAGCTGCATTACAGTGAGAGGGGTAAGTTTTTTTAAATAAAAAATCACTGTCGTTAAGATGATTTTCAAAACACTACCTATATCTCTGACACCAGAGCCATTTATAGTCATATCCAAGATACGCTTATGAAGCCAAAGTTTGTTGGCGTTATAAGTATAATCAATCTGAAAACTTTTCTTGCAGTTTCAACTCAGGCACCTCTGGTATCCGCTTTCTAACCTTGCCGTTTTAACAACTCCTCTATTTTTGACGACACTAGATAGAAGTCATCTGAATAATAGTCATGAAATATAAAGAAGATCTGAAAATATATTAGATTAACTGGTTTGAAGCACCACCACATAATCCACCTATAGAAAAACATTAATCAAAACATAAAAAATATAAAAAATATAAAAAATATAAAAAATATAAAAAATCTATAATACCTTTTATATCCAAATATCTATATTTAGAGATAATCCATGAAATGCTTACTTTTTACAGCCACTTTATTCGTTAGTACAAACATACTCTCTCTTCCAGCATTTTCAATAAAAGTACTTAATGCTTTTTTTTAAAGGAATAGTCTTACAAATTTCATCTTTCGGAAGAAAAATTACCATACCAGATGTTTGGTGCGTAGAGATGAATTCAAATAAAAAATTAAAAGAAAAGAGAAACGCTAAGTCTTACATTCAGGTAAAATATATACAATATGTCAGCAATTCCCGCAAACTCGATTCCAACTGGCACATTTTCAGTTAATTAAAAATGACTTTATAGTGGATGAACAGGACCAGACTGCTGCTATATCGGCAGTCGGTTTTAATGGCTGGTAACACAGGTCACAGGGCTAACATCAACTCTCTATGTCGTATCGACAGTCAGCAGTTTCAAGCTCACACTTCGTCCCTCAATGATGGCTGTAAATACGTCTGTCCAGTTATCAATGCAGAACCAGTCAAACAGCCCCCGTATGGCATGCCACAATGCCTTTTTAGACTTCTTTGCCTTGAGTGCTTCCTGGAAGAGCTTGCAAGACAGTTGTTCTATCTGGTTGATGAGGAAGGCCGTAAAAGTCAGGCATGCCAGATTGCTGGCCAGATGCTGCTTTCCGTGCCCGTAGTTGTGTTCGAGATGGTAGCCCTGTGTTTTCAGTGTATTAAACGTTTCGTTCTCAATCTTCCACTTAGCGCGCGCTCCTCGCATGAACTTATGCACGTTCTCGGTTGAAAGCTCAATGTCAGTGACCCAGGTGTTGAAATACTTCTTGTTGCCCTCTGAGTCAATTTCTATATATTCGAGATAGTTAACCAACACATCCGGGTGTGACTTGTTAATGGGGACACCATTCACAAACCGGAACCAGTGCGTAAACCCTTTATCATCGGTATATTCGTAGCGCACCACTTTGTCTGCACAATCCAGCTCATCGACAGCCTGGTATAACGACTCATGCGTTGAGTCCTTTGCCACCATAATAAAGCTATAGCCAAAGGACTTTACCAAGTTGATGGTCGGTCCATCTGAGTACAGGTCATCAAATGTCAGAACCAGTGGCAGGTGCGGGTGTTCTCTGGATAGATTCGCCAATAGCCGCTTGAGCGCTACCTTCTCACAATCATTCTTTGACGCATCAACTTGTTTGGTGATGGGTTCAGGCATTAAAGGTAATACTTCTTTCTTGCCCGGCTTTACCAGACAGCAGGCCAGTAGCTGATGGTAGTATTGCGGATTTTTGCTGTCCGGTTTTTTTACACAACACTCAGGACAACTAATTTTCCCCGAGCAAAAGTAGCCTGTACCATCGATGGGCGCAAGATACCCTTCCTCAAAATAAGTGAACTGCTTAAGTCGGCCAGATCGCTGCACAAAGGCAAACAAGCGGGTAAAGAACTTCCTGAAATAGCGCGTTTCTATAGGGTCAATCAGATCCCTCAGATAAGTATCACTGGGGACATCGCTGACATTGTACATCGACTTTAAGTTCTTGAGCTTGTCTGGCTTGTTGACGCAATTCTGATCAAAGGCCAGTAATGAAGGGTATTTCAGGTGCATGACTGCAAGACCACTCATCACTGCATCATGAAGGGCAATTTTGTCATGTTGACTTTTCTTGCGAAAGTCTGGAATTTGACCCGCTTCATTAGAGACTATTTTGAGCATTTTTTCAGCAATGGTTCTTGGTTTCGTTAGCGGCACAGCATAAACATCGTCAATATTATTGTGGTGAAATACTACCGCAAAGTCTGCGATTTCAGCAAGAAAGTATCAGGCTACAGCCCTTGTTGTTAAGGGCTTTAATCAAGTCTGCGGGAATTGCTGAGGATATATAGCCTATGAATAGAGTTCATAAACATGATTTACCAAACAAGCACTCAACAGATGTATATGTACTTATAACAAATACACACGAAAATGATAGAGTTTATCGCGATGATAATATACTTTGATAACAGCCTGAAAAAATACAAAATGATGACTATCTGCCGTGCACATCACAGCGACTATCCAATAATCACTGATCTCTGGGAATCATCCGTCAGGGCATCCCATAATTTTTTAAGAGAAGAAGACATACGTTATTTTAAGCCACTTATACTAAATCAATACTTATCTTCGGTTCATCTTTATTGCGTAAAAAGTAGAAATAATGAAATTCTGGGATTTGTTGGTGTTGCTGAAAAAAAGTAGAAATGCTGTTCGTAGCTCCCGAACATTTTGGTAACGGTATTGGAAAAAAACTTTTGCAATACGTCATTAATGAATTGGACGTGGAAAAAGTAGACGTCAATGAACAAAACCTTCATGCCCGAAAATTTTATGAGCATATGGGTTTTCATTTTATCAGCCGATCCCCCGTAGATTCCTGCGGTAAGCCTTACCCTATTCTTCATATGGAACTTAACTGATCATCCGGTTTTGCCATTATATCAATATCAGTTCATTTCCTGAGGATCGATATCCACAGACCAGCGTAGCTGACGGGGAATACGCAACGTCGACATATAATCCATTACATGATTTAAAACCTGATGTAGGGGTTTACGATATTGTGATTGTAATAACAAATTCCATCGACAAACGCCCTGTTTTTTTTCCATAGGTGCCGGTACAGGCCCCAGACATTTTACCAACGCATCATTACCGGATGTATCTTCCAGCAATTCAATATATTGTCGGATCATGATCAACAGCTTTTCACATTCACTGGATTGTCGATCCTGAACACGCAACAGAGCTAATTGACCGTGGGGAGGTAATTCCAGTGACAAACGCTCCTGCAACAGCTTATTGGCAAACACAGAATACGATTCAGATATCAATAAGCTTAAAACAGGATGTTCCGGATTGACGGTCTGGATCACTACCTGTCCGGGCTTATCTCCTCTTCCAGCCCGCCCGGCTACCTGAATAATTAATTGGCCGGTTCGTTCCGCGCCACGAAAATCACTGCTGAAAAGCCCAGCATCTGCATCCAGAATAGCCACCAGCGTGACGTTAGGAAAATGATGCCCTTTCGCCAGCATTTGTGTTCCCAGCAAAATAGCAGGCCGGCCGGTATTAATCGTATTCAGCATATGCTGCAGTGCCTGTTTTTTCCGGGTAGAATCCCGATCCATTCTGAGAACCGGTGTATCAGGAAATAACGCTGCCAAGGCTTGCTCCAGACTTTCTGTTCCCTGCCCGGCAGGCTTCAGACGCCTGCTCCTACAAACAGGGCAATGAAAAGGAATGGCATGTTGATAATCACAATGGTGACAATGCATATGAGGAGGCGCACGGTGCAGGGTCATATGGGCATCACAATGAGGACAGTCGATAATTGCCCCACAGTCATGGCACAACAATGAAGGGGAATACCCTCGCCTATTAATAAAAACCATCACCTGCCTGTCTTCTTCCAGATGAGCAGTAATCTGCTGTATCAACGCATCGGACAAACCGTTTTTCAGGGGTTTATTCCGGATGTCCAGCAACTTCATCACAGGCAACAGAGCCCGACCGGCCCGATGCGTTAACACCAGATGGCAATAACGATCCATCTGCGCGTTATAAAAAGATTCCAGAGAAGGGGTAGCTGATCCTAAAATGACCGGACAGTTTTGCTGTTTCGCCCGATAAATAGCGATATCACGGGCATTATAACGCAACGATGTCTGCTGCTTATAAGAGATGTCATGCTCTTCATCCACGATAATCAGCCCAAGATATGGCATGGGAGTAAAAACACCGGAACGGGTAGCAATTAAAATGCCTGCTTCACCTCGAGCAATATCCAGCCAGGCATTAAAGCGCTCCGTATCACTCATACCGGAATGAAGACATACCACAGGCACACTGAAGCGTTGTTGGAATCGCTGGATTGTCTGGGGAGTTAGCCCTATTTCTGGTACCAGTACCAAAGCCTGTCGCTTCTTTTTCAGAACATCTTCAATAAGCTGAAGATAAACTTCTGTCTTACCACTACCAGTTATTCCCTCCAGAAGGAATGCCCTGAATGCATTATTTTGTTTTTGTACTGTTTCAAAAACGGCTTGTTGCCCCTTGTTTAATACCAGTGGCCTGTCATTCAAAACCGGCGTAATGGTTCTGAAATCTTTTTTCTCAGGAATGACTTCCGCAATCAGATTTTTTTTTCGCAACTGTTGCAATATCTGGCTACTAATACCGGCTTGCCTGATAACATGCGTAGCCACCGTCTGACCATGCTGCTGCAGAAAATTTAGTGCTTCCCTTTGCCGGGGAGCCCGCTGGAACTGTTTTTTAAGGGTGTCATCCAGTGGCTGCAACAACTTCCAGCAGGAAGACTGTTTTTTTACTGCCGGTTGTCCTTTACGCAATAGAACAGGTAATGCACAGCTCAGGGTTTCCCCCATACTATAATGATAATAACCCGCCACCCAATGACACAGACGCATAATATCTTTGGGAATCAACGGACTATCATCCAAGACACTATCAATACATTTCAGTTTGTCTGGGGACAAAGAACAGGATGCATGAGTACTGATAACCATTCCCATCCGTTTCTGATGACCGAAAGGCACCTGAACGCGTAATCCCGGCTTTATTTTTTTTCCTTGACTCGCTGCCGGAGGCAGATAGTCAAACAGGGATTGAAGAGGAGAAATAACAGCTACTTTGACATAACATTTTTCCACTTCATGGCAACCATTTGTTTTATTTAAGGATTGTTCAGAATGGTCACTATTATTCATAGAAAGTCCAATCAAAAAAGCCAATAAAATTGCGTAGAAACACTGTTTATTATCACCGCATCCGCGTTCAATGGGAAATAGCCGGTGGAAACAGGTTTGCTAGACTGGCTGACTTTGATATGATTCGTCTTCATTTTATCAGGGCAGTAACCCTGCCTGTGATTTTGCATACGGTGCCCTAATCGCTACTATTTCTTGTTTCTGGAAGTAGCCATTTTGGGTAGCGGTATGTTGTTACTTGAGGAATAACACAATGAAATCCGGAATCCATCCAAAATACGAAGAAGTCACTATTACCTGCAGCTGCGGTAATAAAATGCATACTCGTTCTACTCTGTGCAAAGACCTGCAGGTTGAAGTCTGCTCCAAATGCCACCCATTCTACACAGGCACCCAGAAAGTGATGGATACAGGTGGTCGTATCGAACGCTTCAACAAACGTTTCGGCAAACTGTCCACCCACAAATAAGACAGCTTATTTTATCGTTTGGATAAAAAAAGGCACTTTGTGCCTTTTTTTATTGCCTGTATGTAATACCCCACCCTTTTACTTGGTTTACCGTACTATATTGTCATCCGTCAACGTAATTCTAACATTTCACACTCCGTCCCCTTGTCCCTCTGAATCACATCATATATTCTCAAAACCTATTTTTAATAAGCTGTTTATAACCATGATTAAGGATCTAAAAGAAGAAGCTCTAGCCTACCATGCCGTTCCAAGGCCTGGAAAGATTGCTACCGAAATCACAAAACCGGCAGAAACCGCAGACGACCTGTCTCTGGCCTACAGCCCAGGTGTTGCAGCACCGGTTTGTGAAATCGCCCGAAACCCGGAAGATGCCTACAAATACACAGGAAAAGGTAACCTGGTTGCTGTCATCAGCAACGGCTCTGCCATTCTTGGACTGGGGAATCTGGGACCAATGGCCAGTAAACCGGTAATGGAAGGGAAATCCCTGCTGTTCAAGCGATTTGGCGGACTTAATTCCATCGATATCGAAGTCAAAGCAGACAACACACAGGAATTTGTGGATACCGTACGCTGCATTGCTGATACCTTCGGTGGTATCAACCTCGAAGACATTAAAGCGCCTGAGTGCTTTGAAATTGAGAAGGAACTGGTCGAAATCTGTGACATTCCTATCATGCACGATGACCAGCACGGTACAGCTATCGTAACTGTAGCCGGCATGCTCAACGCCATTGACCTGGCCGACAAGAAAATCGAAGATGTAAAAATGGTCTGCCTAGGTGCCGGTGCAGCGGCTATTTCCTGCGCCAAACTGTTGATCAGTACAGGGATGAAAAAAGAAAATGTCCTGATGTTGGACAGTAAAGGAGTGATTCATTCCGGGCGCTCTGATCTTAATCAGTACAAGTCTCTGTTCGCTGTAGAAACACACCTGCGTACGCTGGATGATGCCATCGAAGGTGCTGATATTTTTCTGGGGCTGTCCGGTCCTAACCTGTTGAAACCAGAGCAGCTGAAAAAAATGGCTGACCATCCTATTGTGTTTGCCTGCGCTAACCCGGATCCAGAAATCAAGCCGGAACTGGCCAAAGAAGTTCGTCCGGATGTCATCATAGCAACCGGCCGCTCTGATTATCCTAACCAAGTCAACAATGTTCTGGGATTCCCATTCATTTTTAGGGGAGCTCTGGATGTACGTGCCCGTGGCATTAACGAAGCTATGAAAATTGCTGCAGCCAAAGCCCTTGGCTCCCTGGCAAAAGAACCCGTACCTGAATCCGTAAAAGCAGCTTATTACGGTGAAAACATTGAGTTTGGGCCAGAATACATCATTCCCAAACCTATGGATCCCCGACTGCTGGGCGCTGTATCCTCTGCAGTAGCCAAAGCAGCCGTAGAAACAGGGATAGCACGGACAGAATATCCGAAACACTACCCTCTCACATCAGTAGCCGATTGCTAACCTGATTCACCTCTTCTCTTAATCAAGCCACTCTTGATAAACCATTATCGACAAATCAAGAGTGGCTTTTCCTTTTTAATATCTTGCTAAGTGAGCTATTTGTTCTACTTTTAACAATCGTATCTATAAAAATAGTGGTTAGTTTTCATAATGCATAAAAAAAATCTATTAATATCGACACTAATAGCTATTTTGCCTTCTTTAGGAACCGCAACTCATTTAAGGCCTCACGAGCTAACCCAGGAAACACTGGAAAGTTTACATATTCGTCCGGTGTGCTACTTTGTTCCCCGATGCACAAAACAACTGTACGACCCTAAACATTCAAAAAAAGAACCACTGTGTGAAGAATGTAAAAATGAAAAAGAAGAACGAAAAAAAGCGACAGAATTAAAAAAAAATGCCTACTGGTATATCTATGATGGACAAACCATTCTTCACTATTCAGAAGAAAAAGGCTGGTGTGCTGATCGATTAACAGATATTTATGGTCGGAAAATTCATATTCCTTCTTTTGACTCAGAAGATTTTAGCGCTCAAAGCATAGCCCAATCCGCCAAAGAAATTTTAGGCTTATTGCTGAATAAAAAGCATCAGGAATTCAATAAGACTTATGGCGAACCTGTATATTCTGATACAAAAGGCAGCTCAAATCCGTTAACCCTATGGTTTGAGATTGCGCCATCTTATGAAACAATGAGCCAATTTTCCAGACTTTCTGATACCCCTATACCAGTACATTATGCAGTACTTATTATTAATGGTATTAATATTGCCGACTATCTGGTTTCACAAACCTATGCCAGTTACACCAACGATTATGCAATGAATCCAATTGGAACTACCCTTATTCAAATGGAGGGCAGTCAGTTTAACTTACCCAATTCTCCTAAAATTCATATCGAAAGAAAAATAATACCTGATGCAGGACAGTACAGAAAAAAGAAACAACCTGAAAGAATAGCAGCTGAAGAGTTTCCCGCACTGCCTATGACCACTGAACCTGTACAGTCATATCCCTGCTCATGGCCGAAAACAAAACACCCTATAAATTACGTCAGGGCTGCAAACAAAGCACCCCTGAAAAAATCGCCACCACAACCATCAATACAAAAAACTAAAACAGGTCTTCCGGAGAGAAACCTGACCCGCTCTCATCTAACGAGGGAACCTCCTCCTCACTAACGCTTGTAGGGGCATACTCTTTACGAAAAATTTCAAAAACAGCACTACTGTCACCTTTTCTGGCCAACTTTCCGGTGGCACTGTCAATCTTCAGCGTTACAATACCATCCGGCTGAGGCAACCGCTGTTCCCGCTTATCTTTTAAGGCTACCTCCATATAGTCTAGCCAGATAGGCAAAGCGGCATTTGCCCCATACTCCCAACGGCCGAGAGTGGTCGAATCATCCATTCCCATCCAAACCGTTGTCAGGACTGAGGGATTAAAACCTGAAAACCAGACATCCTTGCTGTCATTCGTCGTCCCTGTTTTGCCACCGATATCACGACGGTTTAATGCCTGGGCCCGCCTGCCTGTACCTTTCCAGATGACATCATTGAGAATATCGCCAATGATATAACTAACACGGGGATCCATAACTTGCCTGGCTGGAATAGCGGTTACAGCAGATAGAGCCGTCTCTTCATCGCTTACCTCCTGATTTTCAGAAAGTAGTTGGTTATCTACCACATCATTCAAAGAAGCGTCATGATCTGTCTGCTCCAGAGAGCTGGCGTGTTCCGGCTCTTTCAATCCTGCTACCGTAGGAATTGCCTGATAAAAAACTTCCCCCATAACCTCAACCCTGTCTATCAGATAGGGCATCACCTGATAGCCACCATTAGCCATCACAGCAAAACCATTAGCCAAAGCCATTGGCGTCATGGAGACATTCCCCAACGCCAGAGACAAGTCTTTTGCCAGATTATTATCCTTAAAACCCAATTGTTTCATATAACGGATGGCATTATTCAGGCCTGTCTGCTGAAGTACCCGAATAGAAACCATATTTCTGGAGCGATAAAGTCCTTCCCGTAAACGCATGGGGCCATTAAAACGCATATTGTCATTATTAGGACGCCACGGTCCCTCCAATCCGTTATCATCCTGAAAAACAACAGGAGCATCATTAATGATCGTTGCAGCAGTCATCCCATTGGCAATACCTGCGGCATAAACGAAAGGCTTAAAAGCAGAACCTGCCTGTCGCACTGCCTGAATGGCACGATTATACATACTATCGTAAAAATTAAAGCCTCCTACCAACGAAAGAATACTACCGTTTTCAGGATCCATTGAAACCAGTGCAGACTGCGCCAACGGTTCTTGCGCCAAACGGTATCGCTCATCAGGCATTTTTCTTACCCAGATGACATCACCTACTTTCAAGACTTCAGCAGCTTTTTTCGGATCGTACCCAAAAGCATCCACATTCAGAAAAGGTTTCGCCCAGTTCAGGTTATCCCAATCAATACCTGCATATTCTCCTTTCTTTAGCAGAATACTGGCATTTTTTTCCCGAACCTCAATCACAACAGCAGGCAATAGATTATTACGGCGACTCATATCGGACAGCTCATCAGTCCACTGTTTCTCTGTTGTTTTGCCTTGCCCCACCAAGTTTTTATCAGGCCCACGGTAACCATGACGTTCGTTATACGCCATCAAACCATTACTTACCGCATCGTTAGCTGCCCGCTGCAAGCGGCTGTCAACCGTTGTGAACACCATAAAGCCTTCTGTATAGGCTTCGGCACCAAAACGTTCCACCATTTCTTGCCGTACCATCTCAGCAATATAGGGAGCATGCAAGTCTATCTTATGCCCATGGTATTTTGCCGTAACCGGCTGATTAACCGCCTGCTGGTATTCTGCATCCGTGATATAGCCTAGTTCCTGCATTCTGCCGAGAATCCAGTTACGACGAATCAGTGACCGATCAGGATCGTTCAATGGATTATAACGGGAGGGCGCCTTCGGTAATCCGGCAATCATCGACAACTGAGCCAGACTCAGTTCTTTAATAGGTTTTCCATAATAAACCTGGGCCGCGGCCTGAACCCCATAAGAACGGTTACCCAGATAAATTTTGTTCAGATATAATTCAAAAATATCGTTTTTATTCAGTTCACGCTCAATCTGTAATGCCAGCAAAATTTCATTAAACTTCCGAGAAAATACCCGCCGGTGGCTTAAAAAGAAATTTTTAGCTACCTGCATGGTAATCGTACTGCCACCTGACTGTATCCGGCCCGTAGTGACCAGCTGAATACTAGCCCGTGCCAGACTGCTTAAATCCACACCGTGATGTCGATAAAAGCCATCATCTTCCGCAGCCATAAAGGCTTTGGCCAATAAAGGGGGAATGTCTTCAAACTGAACAGGAGTTCGACGCATCTCGCCAAATTCAGCAATTAACTGATGGTCACGGCTATAAACCCGAAGAGGCGTCTGCAAGTGAATATCACGCAACGTTTCGACGGAAGGTAATGAAGGACTAAGGTATAAATAAGCACTGGCAACCACAACCAGTCCTGCGCTGATTGATCCAGTAATACACCACAGCAAATAAACCAATAATTTTCGGAATCGTTTCATGCAGTAGCAATATCCTGCCGGTCATAAATCTGAATAATGGGATAATAACTGCCCTCTATCTTAATAGAAACTGCTGTCCTTCGAAATGCCCTATTATCAAAAACTGATACCTTAAAACAGGAAAACAAACACGAAGATCAATCCAATATCCGCTTATACCTGATAAATCTAAAATGATAATAAGGCAACAAGAGAACAACACGTGAGATGCTTAAAAAAACCCAATAGCCGCTAACAATTGGAATGATCTAGAAAATAAACACCGCAAAGATAAAGGGTATGAATTGCTTAAACTGAGAGACTGTTATTAAATAAATGAAAAAGGAATACATAATAAACACTAGGGAGCGGTTCCGTGTTGGCCTCATTACTCAAGAACAAACCCCGAACTGTTCTGGGCGTGGATATCAGTCCATCGTCCATTAAGATAGTAGAACTCAGCCAGTCCGGCAATGGTTACAAGCTCGAATCCATTGGTCTGGCCAGACTTCCTGATAAATCAGTCATTGATAATATTATTCAATTGCCTTCAGCCGTAGGGGAATCTGTCGAAAAAGCCCTCAAACTGTCAGGATCTCGACTCAAACAGGCAGCAGTTGCTGTATCGGGTTCAACCGTCATCACAAAAATCATTCAGATGGATGCTACGCTCAGCGAAAAAGAAATGGAGTCGCAGATTGCGGTTGAGGCCGATCAATACATTCCTTATTCACTGGATGAAGTTGCCATTGATTTTGAAGTGCAGCACCTGAACAAAAAAAATCCTGAACAGGCTGAAGTTCTCGTGGCTGCCTGCAAACAGGAAAACATTGAGCTGCGGGAGGAATCCCTAGAAATAGGCGGATTAAATACGGCTATTGTTGATGTTGAAGTATTTGCAATAGAGCGTGCTTATCGTCTGGTTCATTCGCAACTGACCTCCAAACCTGATTCATCAATGATCGCGGTCGTTGACATTGGCTCCCAGTCAACAGCGTTACATGTTTTCTCGCAACAACAGGATGAAAAGAACAGCGAAATCATCTATACCCGAGAAGAACCACTGGGCAGCCAGCAGCTCACTGACGAAATCCAGCACACTTATGACATGCCTGCAGAAGACGCAGAAAAGGCCAAAAAAAACGGCCAGCTTCCAGAGGATTATCACGACCGTTTACTGCTTCCCTTTACCGAGTCATTAGCTCAGCAAATATCACGATCCCTGCAATTTTTTTACTCTTCCGTCAATGTATCATCCATTGACGGCATTATCCTGTGCGGAGGAGGCGCTTTATTAACACCGTTGACCGAACAGGCAAGCCAATTACTGAATATTCCCATAGTAAAAGCCAACCCCTTTCATAACATGGCCCTATCACGAAAAATAAACGCTCATTCTCTGGAACAGGAAGCTCCTCTTTTTATGACCGCTTGCGGCCTTGCAATGAGGAGTTTTAATTAATGGCAACCATCAATCTTTTACCCTGGCGTGAAGCCCGTCGTGAAGCACAAAAAAAACATTTTCTGATGCTGTGCGGTGTTTTCCTGTTAGCAGGGTTTTGCCTGTTATTTCTGGCTCATCGTTATATATACAATGAAATTTATCATCAGCAAGCCCGCAATCAGTATCTCAAGAAAGCAATTAAAAATATTGCTCAGGAAATCAAAGAGATTCAGGCACTAAAGGAGAAAAAAGAACAATTATTACAACGCATGAGCATTATTCAAAGCCTTCAAGGCAATCGCCCTGTTCTGGTTCGGGTGTTTGATGAGATCGCTCGTATCATACCGGAAGGGGTTCATTTCAAAAATCTTGAAATGATTGGCCACCGGATAAAGCTGGTTGGCATTGCTGAAGCCAATAGCCAAGTCTCCACACTCATGCGAAATCTGGACAACTCACCCTGGTTTGATAATCCGAATCTTACCGCTGTTCGTAAAAGCATTTTGAATGGTCAGCGGGTCAATGAATTTGACCTAACTATTTTTCAGGTGACCCCTCCTGTAACAACGGAGCCATCATCATGAACCTAACCGAAACTCTGCAAAAGCTGAACGAACTGGACCTGGCCGACTTTGATTTTGAGAACATCGGCGAGTGGCCCGCTGCAGCAAAGGCCATTGCCTGTACATTAATTTTCCTGTTGACACTAATACTGGGCTACCAGTTTCATCTCACCAGTCTGCACAGCCAATACCAACAGATAGCCGCGGTAGAAAACCAATTAAAAGAGAGTTTTCGCATCAAATCATTCCAGTCTGCTAACTTAGCTACTTATCGGCAGCAGATGTTGGATATGGAAGTTGCCTTCGCTGCACTGCTCAGGCAGCTGCCTGGAGATACAGAAGTACCCGGCTTACTGGAAGATATATCCTTTGCCGGCAGAGGTGCAGGTTTGCAGTTTGAGGGAATAAAGCTCCAGTCTGAAAAAATCACTGAATACTATATAGAGCTCCCCATCAGTATCAGTGTAAAAGGAAATTATCACGACCTGGGTAATTTCGTCAGCAGCGTTGCCAACCTCTCAAGAATAGTAACCCTGCATGACCTAAAAATTGAGCAAGATCGCGGACAACTGAAAATGGACATTCTGGCCAAGACCTATCGCTATAACGATAAAGGGAGATAGCCGTGTACGTTCGATCATATTTTTTAAATATCCCTCTGATTGTTCTGCTATCCGGCTGTTCCAATGAACATTCCTTTAATGACCTTGAGACATTTATTCAAGAAGTCCGGGCTACTCCCGGAGGTGAGGTTGAACAACTGCCGGACCATCAGCAACATGCTTTTTTCTCTTATAACGCTTCCGGCCTTCGCAGTCCCTTCACTCCGATCCTTAATAACAAAGCTAAGACAGAGATACGCAGTGACGTAAAACCTGACGATAACAGAGCGCAACACTATCTAGAAACCTTTGATATCGATACATTCCAGATGGTTGGAACCATGAGTAACGAAGAAGGTCTCTGGGCATTACTGGAAATCCCGCAAGGCATATTCCGGGTGAAGGAAGGTGATTATCTGGGAAAGAATCATGGCAAAGTCACACTTGTGGATAACCGAGAATTACACCTTACTGAAATCGTTCCTGCAGGACCCGATACATGGATAGAACGACCCAGGATTCTTAAAATTCAACATACCGGACCATGATGTATTCCCCGAAACCTATGACATAAAACCGTAAAACAACCCAGTTATCCTGTCGATAGAAAATCATTTACACACCGATTATCGTTATCCACAACTTCTGTGGATAACATTGTGATAAGTTGGGGTATAAATAGTTTCAGCACTTGATAGTCATGATTCTGTCATAATTGATCAAAAAATAAACACATCCTTAATTTCATAAACCCTCCGTTAACTAACTGATCTTATTAGAATAATATATACTTATTCAAAAAATAGCGGTATATTCTACCTGTGGATAAAAACACATTGACTTTTTATGAAATATCTGCAATATATACATAATCCAAATGTAAAATTTGGGGGCGATTAGGATTCGACGACGATTGCGAACCCTGAGGTGCATGTCGAGCGCGTAGTGGCTCTCGTAAATCAAAACGCTACAAACCTTTAGTTGCAAACAATGCAAACTACCAAGGAGCGATGGCTGCCTAAAAACAGCGTCCTCCCGATCACTCGGGCTTGCCTGCTGGCTTGAAATGATCGTAACCGAAAACAGGATCGCCACGGCGGCTGCCTGAGGCCAAAGGGTTAAACAATATCAGGATCGCTTGGTATCATCCTGCCCGTCGGATGTTATCGAGTTAACCTAAAGACGGATCTAAGCATGTAGAGCCAAAGGCAGAGAATTGGCGGACGCGGGTTCAAGTCCCGCCGCCTCCACCAATACCTAGAAGCGGCAGATGGAATTTCATCTGTCGCTTTTTTATAACCGATAAAAATAAAGCTTCCTAAGATCAACAATACTTCCTGATGTTACATCGATTTAATAGCTCCAGTTAAAGCCTCTCTACACATAGGGCAACTAGCTACACGATTAGAACATTTCACACAACAGCATTGATGTCGACATGGTAACAACGCGACGCATTTTTTCCTTAACATACAAATAATGCATCGTAACTCTTGAACTAAATCAGAATCATCTTCTTCCACATCCAGCAATAGCGCTTTTTTGCGGATCAGGTGACAAGAGTCTATACCACTTACTAAAAATTGATGACACTGCTCTTTAAGGCTATTCTTATTTATTTTTTTTCGATTTAACAATAAATAACTGACCGAATTTCGAATGACTGCTCCACTAAAATTAGGCTTTTCCTGCTCCTGCAATTGATTAATTAATCCATAAAATTGGCATATACAATCAGGTAAGCTTTCTCTTGCCATATCAATAAACGATTTACCCAATTGTTGCTCAATATAAGGGCAGTTCGGTTTTGCAAAAAAATGTATTATCCAAGGCTCGTCACAGGATTCCCAATTTCTAGCCCCTCCATCACAAAAAAAGCAACGAACTATATCCTTCAAACCAGAATAATAAAATCCTGCTTTTGCTAAATCATCCACAAAAGGCAACACATTTTTTTTAGGCCAGCTTTCAAAACTTTCAAGCCGGGTTTTAAATTCGGCTAAATCAACCCGTTGAGGCCTGCGCCATATTCCAAATTCAGTACCGGAAACAGACACCGGATGAAAGCTAGTAATAGGATTATCATTCAAAGCAGGCAAGTAATTTCTCAACTCCTGCAAAGAGGGAAACCCTAATTCCATCATCATACCTTCTGCATGCTGACGGTCATCGCCATAAGATATCAAAAGCTCTATACATTGTTCATGTTCTGACAGGACGGATGGGGCTGCAACAGGCGAAACATTTTCCGACGGAAATGTTTCTGGCATCGGCATAGAACAAGGCATATCACCCCCTTCTCTCCGATTATTTGAAACAGAAGAGCCTACATGGCCGGTCGTGATACCATTTTGCAAGTTCGTAAGCTTTCTGACAAAACAATGATCATCATGCAGCTGGTGATACTGCAACCCTATCAATGTATGGATATTACCCCTTATCGAAAAGTGATGCCTGCAACATTCACAAACAGCTTCGTCTTGCTGATAACTCCAACCCGCAGACAATAATTTATAGTTATCGTCCACTAAACTAGGAAATAATGAATATTGTTCCCAAGGTAGCGTTTTATCCTTCTTTAAAAAATCCATTACCCTAGTATTTCTTTCCGACAGAACACTAGCATCAGATA
>NSIT01000047.1_pt1 | contig 19852 bp, 20 predicted proteins | sample 1450681 | NCBI WGS metagenome assembly NSIT01 (sample SAMN07455404, study PRJNA386592) | invertebrate metagenome | isolation source: Endozoicomonas-like sequences binned from scallop gill tissue | host: Pecten maximus | place: United Kingdom: Lyme Bay MPA | collected 2013-06-01
TTATTTTTATTGAGAATGATTATTGTTATTGATTTAAAAGTAATGATTTTTTGATTCATCTTTCGATCATACCGGATACCCAATACTTGCTATTGATTTTAAACTAATAATTTTTTTAGAGCGAACTAATGGCTTCACTGTATTTCTATTATGCCTCTATGGACTCAGGCAAGAGCACCTATTTACTGCAGGCTGCACATAATTATCGTAGTGCAGGAAAGCGGGTGCTGTTATTAACGCCCGTTGTAGATAACCGCTTTGGTACGGGAAAAATTACATCCCGTATTGGTTTGGAAAGTGAAGCTATTGCTATTGAGGCATCGGAGGATCTTTTTCGGGTCGTCGCTAATAGTCTTGAACAAGGTAAAGTATCGTGTGTCATGGTGGATGAAGCACAGTTTCTGACATCCGCACAAGTATGGCAGCTGTCTGATATTGTGGATCGACTGTCTGTTCCTGTTTTGTGTTTTGGATTGAGAACCGATGCTTTCGGGGAGGCGTTTCCGGGAAGTCAGGTGCTGTTATCTATTGCCGATGAACTGACGGAATTAAAAAGTATCTGCAAACGATGTGAGAAAAAAGCCAATATGCAATTACGATTGGATGAGCAGGGACAGCCGGTAAAATCCGGGGGGCAGGTTCAGATTGGGGGTAATGACCGTTATCTGGCTGTGTGTCGAAAACACTATAAAGAACTCATCGGGCGATAATAAGGATAAGAGTAAAGATGGAAGTATTATCGATCGATATGCTGTGGGTGATGGTAACGGTGACTGTGGGAGCTTTTGTTCAGGGAGCAATGGGATTTGGCCTGGCGGTAGTTGCTGCTCCTATATTATATATGATTAACCCGGTTCTAGTGCCGGGTGTATCTATTATGTCCGCTTTATTTATTGGTCTGCTGACAGTATCACGGTATTTTCGCTCAGTTCAGAAAAGTACTCTGTTTTTTTCTATGGCGGGTCGGATCCCAGGCTCTGTTGTAGGCGGTCTGTTACTGACGTGGTTCTCTGTCCGGGATCTGGAATTGTTTATCGGAGGCTCAGTGCTGGCGGCAGTACTGGTGAGCTGCTGTTCCTTTCATATCCGTCCTACCCGTAAATCATTATTTGTAGCGGGGGTACTGTCCGGTGTGATGGGGACAGCAGCCTCTGTGGGGGGGCCGCCGGTAGCGATGGTTATGCAAGGGCAGAAAGGAGATGCTGTACGAGGTACTTTGTCGGCATTTTTTGTGATGGGATGCCTAGTTTCCTTGGGCATATTAGCTATGACTCATCGGTTTGGCTGGAATGAAATGAAAATCAGTTTTTGTCTATTACCGGGGATTATCCTGGGTAGTTATCTGGCTGCTAAGGCTACTCCTTATATGCAAGATAATATGCGTACTTTCACTTTATTGCTTTGTGCTGTTAGTGGAGGAGGTGCAATTGTCAGTGCCTTGCTTTAATCAATGACGTGTTGGAAAAGATTTATTTGCAGGTTTAGGTGATAATTTGACAAATGAACCATACTTTGCCAAATTTCTATGAGCGCTGATTTGAGCTTTGGATTGCGAGCGCTATAGAAATTCAGCTAAAAGAAGAGGTTTCTGGCCACTCCGCTTAGCGCGAGTGGTTTTTTTTATCTGTCCTAAAACAACTTATGAAAGCGCTTTTCCTTTTCCAATAATTTAAGAGAGGTAAATATCTTTTCTCTTGACCCTGTCAATCGAGTTTACTACCTCATTTATAGGTAAGGTAAGTTGCATGAAAAAAATAAGGTGAAGTAATGGGCTGCCACCATAATTATAGCGAGGAGATTTGATGGGAGATTTTCGTCCAGATAGTTTGTGCAACAGAGGGCATGGATGGAGTGATCGATATAAAAATATTGCCCCAAGACTGTCTGTTCTGGCATCGTTTTAAGTATCCGGTCAGGTAATCGGGAACACTGATGATAACGTTAAAAAACGTGAAAAAAGTATTTGATCAAAATGGGCATGTATGCACTGCTCTGGATGATATCAATCTGCATGTGCCGGAAGGATCTGTCTATGGTGTGATTGGTTGCAGCGGTGCAGGGAAAAGTACATTGATTCGTTGCATCAATTTGTTAGAGCAGCCCACCTGTGGTGAAGTTATTGTTGATGGGCAAAACTTAGTGGATTTGACTGCACGGCAATTATCCTGTTTCAGACGCCGTATAGGGATGATCTTTCAGCATTTTAATTTATTATCTAACAAAACAGTTTATGACAATATTGCCCTTCCACTGGCACTAACAGGGAAGAACAAAGAGGAAATTGCACAGGCTGTTGAGCCGTTAATCAACAGGGTGGGTCTGACGAATAAGAAGTGCCAGTATCCGGCACAATTGTCAGGCGGACAACAGCAAAGAGTCGCTATTGCCCGGGCACTGGCTTCTCATCCTAAGGTATTGTTGTGTGACGAAGCAACGTCTGCCCTGGATCCTCAGACAACCCAGACTATTCTTACGTTACTTAAAAAGATTAATCAGGATCTCAATATTACAATCCTGTTGATTACTCATGAGATGGACGTTATACAATCTGTCTGTGATCGGGTAGCCGTGATCAGTGCTGGCAGGGTTGTGGAACATAATACGGTCAAACAGTTCTTTCTTTCTCCGCAAACAGAACCAGCCCAGGAATTTGTACGCAGTGCCATTCATGAAAAATCACTGACAGCCCTTACACAGCAGTGCAGGACGGTACCTTTTGAGGGCAAGAATCCTGATAGGGGGAAAAACCCTATTGTTCGCATCACCTTTGACGGAGATAAAACCGTTCAGCCACTTATTACTCAAGTAGCTCGTCAATTTGACACAGACTTTGTTATTTTGCAGGCCGATCTGGAATCACTGGATGGGTATCTTATAGGGTTTTTAATGGTTGAGGTGATGGGAAAGCCGGAATCTGTACAGTTGGCACTGGCCTTTTTACAGGAGCGTGTGAAGGTAGAGGTTCTTGGCTATGTCCATTGATGCATGGCTACTGTTATTTCATGCCACTGGAGAGACTGTTTATATGGTGTTGGTATCTGGCTTTTTCAGCTGCCTGATCGGGATTCCTGTGGGAATGGGGCTATATGTCACGGGGCCCGGTCGGATACAGGAAAATACCGTGTTGTACCAGATAGTCGGAGCTATAGTGAATGCGGGACGATCTGTGCCTTTTATTATTCTGATGGTCGCGGTCATTCCGTTGACACGTTTATTGACAGGTACATCCATTGGAACAACGGCAGCTATTGTACCGTTGACGTTATCGGCCATTCCTTTTCTGGCACGCCTGATTGAAAGTGTATTGGATAAAGTGCCCAAGGGAGTTATTGAGTCCGCCTTGTCTATGGGAGCCAGTGCCCGTCAGGTTATTATTTATGTGCTTTGGCCTGAGGCTCTGTACGGCATTATCCAGAGTGTCACGGTAATGCTGGTGATGTTGGTGGGTTATTCAGCTATGGCAGGAGCTGTGGGGGGAGGAGGGTTAGGAGATTTGGGAATTCGCTACGGTTACCAGCGTTTCGATGGCGTGATGATGTTGGCCACCGTTATTGTCTTGATTGCTCTGGTACAGGTATTACAGTCTGTAGGAAATGGGATAGCACTATTTTTTAACAAGCGCTGAGGACAGCAAGTGATGATGAGCTTTATAATGAATAAATGGGTCAGAAAGTGCCGGGGCGTTACGGGTTGTTACTTCTTGTGGATTATCGTATCGGTATTAGGTGCTGTGGTTTTATCCGGATGTGATAGAAGGAATGTTTCTACACCTGAAGAGGATAATGCTTTAAAAATCGGTGTAATAGCAGGAGCAGAAGCTGATCTGATGTATACGGCCATACAGGTGCTTGAGCAAGAATATGGGGTCAAAGCAGAAATAGTGGAATTTTCTGATTATATATCGCCTAATATTGCCTTGGCGGATGGCAGTATCGATGTTAATGCTTTCCAGCATGGCCCTTATCTGGATAGTGTGGTGGCGGATAGGGATTATCCTCTGGAGCCTGTAGCAAAAACGTTTCTTTTCCCTATGGGCGCTTATACCCGTAAGATTAATAGTTTGGATGAACTGCCGGAACGGGCAAAAGTTGCCATTCCCAATGATCCGACCAATGAAGGGCGTGCTTTGTTGCTTTTGCAATCCCACGGGATTATTCAACTGAAAAATTCTGAAAGACTTAAAGTTACTCCCGCTGATATTTTGGTAAACCGTAAAAAGCTTCGTTTTATTGAGCTGGATGCAGCTCAGTTGCCCAGGGTTCTGGATGATGTTGATCTGGCTTTTATTAATTCGACATATGCTGTTCAGGCAGGGTTGCTCCCCTCGCGAAATGCTCTGATCATAGAAGATAATCATTCCCCTTATGTCAATTTGCTTGTCGCGCGAAAAGGCTGGAGTTCTGATGACCGTATCCTTAAACTGGTTAAAGCTTATCAAAGTAAAAATGTAGAACAAAAAGCGGAATCGTTATTTCGTGGTAGTGCTATTGTGGGTTGGAAAGTGGTTAATGAAGAATAAAATTTTTTTATAAATCAGGGATTGTTTTGCTTTAATGAAGAGGTTATTCAGCTTAATCCACTCTGAACAGGGTTGAGGGAGTTGTATTATGGATAGCTTGGTGAGTTCCATGTCTTTCGGTAAAAAAACTGCACTTTACAGAAAATAAGGCGGTGGTATAGTTATTTTCCGATTGTAGTCTGCGGAGCGCGAACTGCCTCTTTAGAGCCTTTTATCTCTGAAATGATTCGCTGGATTTTTGAGCTATTAAGAGTGTTCTTCCCTCGAATGGAATTATGGTATTAATCGCAGTCTGCTTTTCTTTAATACTGGATCCGGAGTTATAAATGACCACAATTAAGGAAATTAAAGCTCGTGAAATTCTTGATTCACGCGGTAATCCCACTGTTGAGGCAGATGTCATTCTGGAATCAGGCATTATCGGCAGAGCTTGTGTTCCCAGTGGTGCTTCCACTGGCTCCCGTGAAGCACTGGAGTTACGAGATAAGGATAATTCTCGATATATGGGGAAAGGCGTCCTAAAGGCTGTAAGCCATATTAAAGGCGCTATTCGCCAAACTCTGATCGGATTTGATGCAGCGAAGCAGAAAGAGTTAGATCAGGCAATGATTGATCTGGATGGTACCGATAATAAAGAGAATCTGGGAGCTAACGCTATCCTGGCTGTATCCATGGCGGCAGCAAAGGCCAGTGCATTGGATAAAGGTCAGCCACTGTATCAATACATTGCTGATATAAATGGAACTTCCGGTGAGTTCCGCATGCCTGTGCCTATGATGAATATTCTCAATGGAGGAGAGCATGCAGATAATAATGTGGATATTCAGGAATTTATGATTCTGCCGGTCGGTGCAAAAACTTTTTCAGAGGCTTTGCGCATGGGATCGGAAGTTTTCCATTCCCTGAAAAAAGTATTAGCTGAAAAAGGACTGAATACAGCAGTGGGAGATGAAGGCGGCTTTGCCCCTAATCTGGCCTCAAACGCGGATGCACTGGATGCAATTTGTCATGCTATTTCTAAGGCCGGTTATGAGCTGGGCAAAGATATCGTATTGGGTATGGATGCAGCCGCTTCTGAATTTTATGAAAATGGTAAATACAATCTGAAAGGGGAAGGACGTGTGTTCACCCCTGAAGCATTTACAGACTATCTGGCCGGTTTAACAAAAGAATATCCTATTATTACCATCGAAGATGGCATGGCAGAAAGCGATTGGGATGGCTTTGCTTATCAGACAAAAGTGCTGGGTGATCACATCCAGATTGTAGGTGATGATCTGTTTGTAACCAATACACGTATTTTCCGGGAAGGCATTGAAAAAGATATCACCAACTCCATCCTGATTAAGTTGAACCAGATTGGCACGGTAACGGAAACGCTGGAAGCTATTCGAATGGCAAAAGAAGCCGGTTATACAGCAGTCGTTTCCCATCGATCCGGTGAAACGGAAGATTCATTTATTGCCGATTTAGCGGTGGGTGCGGCTACCGGACAAATTAAGACCGGATCCCTTTGTCGTTCGGATCGCGTTGCTAAATATAACCAGTTATTGCGTATTGAAGAGGAACTGGGTGAAAAAGCGCCCTTCCGTGGCATGGCTGAATTCAAGCGTGCATGATAGATAAGGACAGAGAGGTTCGTTGAATAAAAAGGCATTTTTTTGATAAGCGGGATGTATGACTCAAAAGTGATACATCCCGTTTTTATACTTGTTGGCGTTAATGTTCTGTTTTCTCTTGTAATGTGTGCTTGCTTTATTCCCGTAAGTTTTTACGCTTCCAGATTTTTATTTTATTTTTATCGCTTCTAAATTATTGGGATATAGTAAGAGTTGCCGGATATTTTTAGTAATATACCTGTTGCAATATAAGGTTTCTGGTGGTTAATGGAAAAAACAATGCAGAAAATATTTTTGCTGGTTTTACTGATTATGTTATCTGTCTTTCAGCTGCGTTTGTGGATGGGAGAAGGAAGTGTACAGGAGATTTTTGCACTGAAGACCATGATTAAACAACAACAGGCAGACAATCGGATCCTGATAGAACGAAATCAGTCTCTGGCAAGAGATATTGTCGGGTTTCAGCAAGATCTTGATTTGGTGGAAGAGCAGGCCCGTGTTGAGTTGGGTATGCTCAGAAAAGGCGAGCAGTTTTATCTGATTTATGATGATTAGTGAATGGCATAGCATATTATTGCTTTTGCAAGGTATGAGCCGGTTTGCCCAGTAATATTACTTCAGTACAATAGGCGGTCACTCAATAGCAGGTAGTTGATAGTAGTGAATAAAATAAAACAGCCCGATCCATCTCATTTTTGGGCGGTAGTTCCTGCTGCAGGTATTGGGCAGAGAATGAAAGGCAAGCGGCCTAAACAGTATCTGGAAATACGGGGGAAATTGCTTATTGAACACACCATTGAGCGATTATTGGCTTTCCCGCTTCTGGAAAAAATAGTTGTAGTGTTAGGCCAAGAGGATATGTGCGGCCCGGAACTTGCTATTATGCAGCATGAAAAAATTGTATTGGCTCCGGGAGGCCGGGAGCGTGCGTATTCCGTGTTAAACGGATTACATCTGTTATCGACTGATTATCATGTACAGAAACAGGACTGGGTTATGGTGCATGATGCCGCCCGTCCCTGTATTCGTCAGTGTGATTTGTATCAGTTAACAAAGTTGTTATCCGGACATGCTGTGGGAGGTTTGTTAGGTGTGCCGGTGACGGATACCATAAAACGGACATCAAAGCAGGCTATTATTACCGATACGCTGGATCGCAGTGTGTTATGGCATGCTCAAACGCCTCAGATGTTTCGGTTTGGCTTGTTAATAGGTGCTCTGGAAAAAGCCATGGATGAGCAGGTAACCATCACCGATGAGGCCAGCGCCGTGGAATATGCCGGGTTCCGTCCGCTTATGGTGGAAGGACATAACGATAACATGAAAGTCACACAGGGGGCAGATCTTGCTCTTGCTTCCCTTTATATTGATCAGCAGGCCAAGCAGTTAGGAGAAAGATAGTGCGAATCGGTCATGGCTTTGACGTTCACCGCTTTGATGATAGTAATGAGGCATTCAATGGGTTATCAGAGAAAGCCCGAATTACGCTGGGTGGGGTATTGATTCCATCCAGCCGACCATTGCTTGCTCATTCGGATGGGGATGTCTTGATTCATGCCGTGTGTGATGCGCTATTGGGGGCAGCAGCAATGGGCGATATCGGTCATCATTTTCCGGATACGGATTCACGATACAAGGGCATAGACAGCCGTAAGTTGCTCAGGCATGTGGTGTTGCTGCTTATGGATCGGGGGTTTAGTGTAATAAATGTTGACAGTACTATCGTGGCGCAGGCGCCTAAAATGGCGCCTTATATTGAGGCTATGTGCCAGAATCTGGCCAATGATCTGACCATTGCAAGGGACGCTGTTAATATTAAGGCGACAACGACGGAAAAGCTGGGCTATGCAGGACGTAAAGAAGGTATTGCTGTGCACGCTGTGACGTTATTGGATAATGGCTGATTTTTATTATTTCTTGGGTTTCTGCATCTGTTGTGCCTTTTATGCTATTGTGTGAGATTTAATCTCATCAGCGCTTCGGTCTTTTGGTTCATTATCCTTTTGTGTAAATAGTTTCCTGTATGAATGTATCTTTATTATCCAATAATGCTTATATATGGGGCAAGCCTTTGGGACATTGCCGGTTTAAGCATGTTTTCTCCGATTTCCAGGTTGAGGAAATACTGCCTTTTGAACCAGAAGACCAAGGTGAGCATTGTTATTTATATCTTCAAAAGACGGGGCAGAATACGGATTGGGTGGCAGGGCAATTAGCTCGTTATGCAGGAGTTAAACGATCAGAAGTCAGTTATGCCGGTAAAAAAGATCGCCATGCTATCACCCAACAGTGGTTTTCCATTCGTCTGCCCGGTAAAGAAACGCCAGAATGGAAAAATCTTGATATCGAAGGTGTTAGTGTTCTCCAGCAAACAAGGCATCGGAAAAAACTGAAAAACGGCGTATTACAAGCCAATAATTTTATTATTACTTTACGGGATGTGGAGGCTGACCGGCTTGAAGTGGATCAGCGTCTTGCCCGTATTCGCCAAAATGGTGTACCTAATTATTTTGGTAGCCAGCGGTTTGGTCATAATGGCCATAATATAGAAAAGGCCAGACAGATGTTTGAAAATCATGTGCGTATGCCAAGGAATAAGCGAGCGATGTATTTGTCGGCTACACGTTCCTGGCTGTTTAATCAGGTGGTGGCAGAGCGGATTAAACAGGGAATATGGGATAACCCCGTTGCCGGTGATGTTTTTGGTTTCCATGATAACCACAGCATTATACGTGATGCAGTTGTGGATGAAACGATTAAGGCTAGGGTCCGTGCCGGGGAAATCAGTCCTACTGGGCCTTTATGGGGTGAGGGGGCGCTTTTATCCACGCAGGTGTGTCATGATTTGGAGCAGCAGATAATTGCCCGTTTCCCTGATTTGTCCAAAGGACTGGTTTCTGCGGGTTTGCATCAGGAGCGGAGGGTTATACGACTGATACCTGATGTATTGGACTGGCAATGGCCAACAGAGCATCAGCTGTGTATCTCTATGAGGCTGCCCAAGGGATGTTTTGCTACTTCTGTACTTAGGGAAATCCTGATATGTGACGAACCTGCTTGTGTGTCTCATGAGCAGGCGCTGCCTGCTTCATGCTGATAGAGATATTGTCCTTTTGTTTCCGGCAGATTTTTATCTCTATCCACTGATGATATTGAAGATAATAAACGAGGTATCATGACAATTGTTCAGTTTTTCTGGTTTTTTGCCAGAGGTGTAGCCATGGGGGCAGCTGATGTTGTGCCGGGTGTGTCAGGGGGTACTGTCGCTTTTATCACCGGTATCTATGATCGGTTATTGTTGGCGTTAAAACAGGTTAACCTAATGGCAGTTCGGGTAGTGTTGAAAGATGGTTTCACAGCCGGTTGGCAATACATAGATGGCAATTTTCTGGTAGCTGTTTTTGGAGGGATCCTGTGCAGTATTATTACATTATCTCATGGGATCAGTTATGTGATGACGACCTATCCCTTGTATCTCTGGTCATTTTTCTTTGGTTTGGTGCTGATATCCGGTTTCTATATGCTCCGACAAGTGGCTTGCTGGGATATCAGTACATCAATAGCGTTGCTGATAGGAGGGAGCCTTGCGTATGCGATTACTGTCGTACCTGTTATGACCCTTTCCACCAGTTCAGTCACTTTTGTTCTGGGAGGAGCCTTGGCGATCTGTGCCATGATCCTTCCCGGTATTTCCGGTAGTTTCATTCTTTTGTTACTGGGATTATACGGACCGGTGCTGGATGCAGTAAAAACGTGGGATATTGCGGTATTATCGTTATTTTGTGCGGGATGTGTGGTGGGTCTACTGAGTTTTTCCCGAATATTATCGTGGTTGTTAATGCGTCATCGAAGCATGGCCTTGTCATTCCTTACCGGACTTATGCTGGGTGCGCTGGGGAAATTGTGGCCCTGGAAGGAAACGGTAACTACATGGACTAATGGCCATGGTGAAGTGATGCCGTTATTGCAGAATAATGTGATGCCCGGGACTTATGAAATATTAACAGGAAGTTCAGCATCTATTGGGGGCAGTCTGTTAGCCATGATTGCTGCAGTAGTTCTGGTGCTGGGTATTGAGTGGTCAGGGAAAAAACTAAAAAGCCTGAATGAAACAGCTTGAAATAGAAAAATAGTCAGAAGTCTGTTTTTCTTGTCGGGAGAACTCAGTTGCGCGGATTGATAAAAAAATATCTTCTGAAGCAGAACAGAAGGAGCAGGAAGGTAAATACACGATCAGGATTGTCTCAAAAAAGCAGAAAATCGTGGTTTTTTGCTTATTTGGTCGTTTTCCTTACGGGCTGTAATACAACCCATGATCCTGCTGCGGTTTCTGTCAGTGATCTGGTGGCTGTGCCTGTTCAGGCGTCTGTTATTGTTGATGGTCCGATTGCTGATGTGGTGCAGGATTCTGCTGTTACCGCCGATGATTCAACGGAAGAACCAACACAGACTTTACAGATGCATCATGTCCAGTCCGGAGACACTTTGTATTCTATTGCCTGGATTTATCGTAAAGATGTGGAGACATTAGCAACGGTTAACCATCTTAGAGCCCCGTTTATGATTTATCCCGGTCAGATGCTGACAATAACTGATTCGGGAGAAGGAGAACCTGGCGGGGAAAAAGAAAATAAATCTCACAGTAAGTTGGTTAAAAAGGGAACTAATGACGTTGTGGTTGGTCAGAGTGAAAGGAGTCTGATACCTGAACCAAAATCAGCGGGTATATCCAAAGATAAAGCACCAAATGGAGCCGTTGACTGGCATTGGCCCTTGCAAGGAAAAGTCGTGAAAGTTTTTTCCTTTCAAGGTGAATTCAACAAGGGGATTGATATTCGCGTCAAATTGGGCGAGCCTGTAAGAGCATCTGCTGATGGAGAGGTTGTTTATGCTGGCAGTGGTTTAGGTATGTATGGCAGGCTGATTCTCATAAAACATAATAGTAGCTATCTGAGTGCGTATGCTCACAACAAGGTGTTATTTGTCCGTGAGGGAGACTCAGTTAAAGCAGGCCAGAAGATAGCCGAAATAGGTTCTACAGGGATAAAGGAACTTACGCTGCATTTTGAAATTCGGCGCAACGGCAAACCGGTGGATCCCTTAAGGTATCTTCCGACGCGTGGCACGTAGTTTTAAGAGCAGTAAGGCAGATGGAACTCACGGGTGTTAATGCGGCCGCATATAGTGTAGTGGCTGCTTAGCAAAAAGTGGGGCTTTCGGATAGGACTGACTCTTATGGCACCGAGAAGGGATGACATAGAGCTGAGCAGTTATACAGAGAAATCAATCCAGGGAGAGGATGCCATCAACGCAAATAATATGCCTGATACCGGCCATCCGGTCACTGAGAGCGATGAATCGGCTGCGGAAGTGAAACCTTCAGAAGCTCCGGTAAAAACTGGGCGTCGGGAGGACGATGGTTTTTATAAAACAGTCGATGCAACCCAGCTTTACCTGAATGAAATTGGTTTTTCACCGCTGCTGACGCCTGAGGAAGAGGTGCACTTTGCACGTTTAGCAAGAAAAGGCGTAACTGCTGGGCGCCGCCGGATGATAGAGAGCAATCTGCGATTGGTGGTGAAAATATCGCGGCGTTATGTTAACCGTGGGCTGGCTCTGCTGGATCTGATCGAAGAAGGCAATCTTGGGTTGATTCGTGCTGTTGAAAAATTTGATCCGGAGAGAGGTTTTCGTTTTTCCACTTATGCTACCTGGTGGATAAGGCAGACCATAGAACGGGCTATTATGAATCAGACTCGGACAATTCGTTTGCCCATTCATGTGGTCAAAGAGTTGAATGTTTATTTGAGAGCGGCCAGAGAGTTGACACAAAAGTTGGATCATGACCCTACTCCGGAAGAAATAGCAATGTTGCTTGATAAACCGGTTGATGATGTCAAGCGCATGCTCAGGTTGAATGAACGGGTTTCTTCGGTAGACACGCCATTAGGACCAGACTCTGATAAATCTGTCCTAGATACAATTTCGGATGAACGGGATGCAGATCCAGCTGAATTATTGCAGGGCCTGGATTTAAATGACAGCCTGGATCGCTGGCTGGGAGAGTTGTCTGAAAAGCAGCGAGAGGTGGTAGCACGGCGCTTTGGTTTGAGAGGATATGAAACCAGTACTCTGGAAGAGGTCGGTCGGGAAATAGGATTGACCCGGGAGCGAGTGCGCCAGATACAGGTCGAAGCGCTTAAGCGATTGAGGCTTATTCTGGAAAAACAGGGATTGTCAGGAGAATCTTTGTTCAGTAGTGGTTGAACGATAATCGATATTTTCTGTAATTAGGATGAGAAAAACGTCTGATTTTGTCAGGCGTTTTTTTTCGTGTGTCGTTACTCAGTGGTGGTTTCACCGAATTGTAAATGAGAGTGGTCGCGATACAGTTAGGCTTTTTAATCTTCATGGTACCTAACGTGCGATGAGTTTCTTAATAATTGGTCGCTCTGTCAGGATATATAAGTCATCATTATTTGTTCAGTAAAGTAGAGAATCTATGCCACGATATGCCGCAGGCGTACAGTACGATGGATCTGGTTTTTATGGTTGGCAGCGTCTTAAATCCGGTTTGCCAACGGTACAGGAAGCGATAGAGAATGCGTTATCGGTGGTGGCGAACCATGATATAGCTGTTGTGTGCGCAGGACGGACAGATACAGGCGTCCACGGATGTCGGCAGGTGATTCATTTTGATACTCATGCGATACGTACGGATCGCAGTTGGGTACTGGGAACCAATCGTAATTTGCCGGATTCCGTTGCCATTGATTGGGTAAAAAGAGTGCCGGATGATTTTCATGCGCGCTTTTCAGCTCAGTGGCGACGATATCGGTATGTCATTTATAACGGATCAGTGCGACCTGCCCATCTTCCTTACGGAGTGACATGGTGCCATCGTCCATTAAATACGCTGCAAATGCAGGAGGCTGCAAATTATCTGTCCGGTGAACATGATTTTACGTCGTACCGTGCGGTGCAATGTCAGGCTAAAAGCCCTGTACGGACGATACATGATATCCATGTGATGCGTACAGGAAATCTGGTAGTTATTGATGTACGGGCCAATGCCTTTCTGCATCATATGGTACGTAATATTGCCGGTGTGCTCATGGCAATAGGCACAGGTAAGCAGCCAGTGTTTTGGGCAAAAGAGGTGCTTCAGGCAAGAGATCGGCGAAAAGGTGGAGTCACGGCGAAATCAAACGGTTTGTATTTTGTTGATGTAGGATATCCTGAGAGTTTTGATTTACCTGGAAGGGAGATAGGTCCGTTTTTCCTGGCCGGTCTTTTTTCGTAGTTATTGGCCTCTATCTGGTACGATTTGTTACGACAAATAAAGGATCGTTACATAAGATAAAAGGACAGAATTCCTCCTATTTGCTAATCTCATCTGTGTTCAATAAGTTTTGACGGTGGTTGTAAAAAAAATGGGTTCAGGGAAAGCAGCATTAGGAAACAGACAGTGATACAGAAAAAGCCAAAAATAAAAATTTGTGGAATTACTTCACTGGATGATGCCTTGATGGCTGCAGGATACGGTGCTGATGCGTTGGGGTTTATTTTTTCTCCTTCCAGTCCCCGATATATTGAACCCCTGAAAGCTGCTGAGATCATCCGGTGCCTGCCTTCCTTTGTTATGTCTGTAGGGGTTTTTGTTGATGCGGATGCGATTTTTATAAGCCATGTTTTGGGTACGGTAATGCTGGACAGGTTGCAGTTTCATGGGAAAGAAAGTGAATCCTTTTGTTCACGCTGGCATGTGCCCTATATCAAGGCTTTGCGCATTAAACAGGAGACTGTTTTTGACTCTTATGTAGCGGCTTATCCCTCGGCCAGTGCCTTTTTGTTTGATACCTACCAGAAGAAAATGCCGGGTGGAACGGGCAAAACGTTTGACTGGCAACAAGTTCCGAAAAACTTTACCCCTCTTTGGATTCTGGCCGGAGGGTTGGGGCCTGGGAATATAGAGTCTGCCCTGAAACAGGTATATCCCTATGCTATTGATGTGAACAGTGGCGTGGAAAAAAAACCGGGAATAAAAGATGAAAATAAAGTAAAGGCTCTTTTTGAAGCCGTATTTGGAATGGCAGGAGATGATAATTGAAAAAAAAAGACAGCATCCCTGATGACATGGGGTATTTTGGCCGCTTTGGTGGTTGCTATGTAGCGGAGACTCTTATGGGGGCTATTGAGTCCCTTAACCAGAATTATCAGCGTCTGTCCCGGGATCCGATTTTCCAGAAAGAGCTGGATCGTGATATGGCGGATTACGTAGGGCGTCCTTCTCCCCTGTATTTTGCCCGCCGTTGGTCTGATACGTTGGGAGGTGCCCGAATTTACTTGAAGCGGGAAGATTTAAATCATACCGGAGCCCATAAAATTAATCATGCTATGGGGCAGGGGCTTTTGGCTCGTTATATGGGGAAAAAACGCGTTATTGCTGAAACCGGCGCCGGACAACATGGAGTCGCTACGGCAACAGTAGCTGCCAGGTTAGGTCTGAAGTGCACGGTTTATATGGGTCGAAAGGATGTGCAGCGTCAATCTCTGAATGTTTACCGGATGAAATTATTAGGTGCTAATGTGGTGTCTGTCGAACAGGGTTCTCAGACACTGAAAGACGCTATTAATGAAGCGCTTCGGGACTGGGTATGTGATTCGGACAATACATTTTATATTTTGGGAACGGTTTGTGGTCCGCATCCGTATCCTGAAATGGTGAGGAATTTCCAAAGTGTTATTGGACGGGAAGCACGGGAGCAATGTATCGATCAGACAGGGCAGTTGCCAGATGCTCTTGTGGCTTGTGTGGGCGGAGGGGCCAATTCAATAGGATTATTTTATCCGTTTATGGACGAGCCTCAGGTGAAAATGTATGGTATTGAAGCCGGTGGATTAGGTCTTGATACGGGGAAGCATGCGGCAAGAATGGCTAAAGGTCGTGCTGGAGTCCTCCATGGCAGTCGTACTTATTTATTGAGTGATGAGCATGGGCAGATTTTGGCGTCTCATTCCATATCAGCCGGACTGGATTATCCGGGAGTCGGTCCGGAGCATAGTTATTTAAAAGATACAGGGCGTGTGGAATACCATTGTGCTACTGATGATGAGGCGTTAGGGGCATTTCATCGACTGACGTTACTGGAAGGTATTATACCGGCTCTGGAGACGGCTCATGCACTGGCTTTTGTAGAAAAATTAGCTCCCACGATGGATAAAAAACAGATTATTGTTGCAAATCTTTCCGGGCGAGGTGATAAAGATATCCATACCGTTGCGGACATTGATGGCGTTGGACTCTAGGATACAGTATGCGAATAACAAACTGTTTTAATGCGCTGGAGGAGAAAGACCGGACTGCGCTGATTCCCTATATTACAGCCGGCTCACCGGATCCTGAAGTGACTGTGCGAATTATGCATGAACTGGTTCGTCATGGCAGTGATATTATTGAACTGGGTTTTCCGTTTTCTGACCCCGTAGCGGATGGACCTGTGATAGCTCAAGCCCATCAGGATGCGCTGAACCATGGAGTGACATTGAATGATGTGCTGAGTATGGTCGCTCGCTTCAGGAAAAACGACATAACAACGCCTATCGTCCTAATGGGATATATGAATCCTCTGGAAATGATGGGGTACGAGACATTTACAGAAAAGGCCAGTAATGCGGGTGTTGATGGTGTGTTAATCGTTGATCTTCCGGCTGAGCCTGCCAGAGACCTGAACCAGGTTCTGGTAAAAAAACAAATTGTCATGATACAGCTGATTACGCCTTCGACGCCGGATCATCGGATCAAGACAATTTGTTCAATAGCCGGAGGTTATCTCTATTATGTTTCTATAAAAGGGGTGACCGGTTCCGCTATCCCGGATACAGATTCGGTGAACCAGAGAGTTCAGCATATTCGACAATTTACTCATTTGCCTGTTGCTGTCGGTTTTGGTATCCGAGATGGACAATCTGCAGCAGCAGTCGGTCACGTGGCGGATGCAGTAGTGACTGGAACCGTTCTGGTTCGTGATCTGCTGAACTATTCGTCTGCAGGGGAGCAGTGTATTCAGGATGCTTGTTCCCGTATTAATGAAATGCGTCAGGCATTAGATGCCTGATAGTTTTGACTTGTATTGATTGCCTCTTCGCCTTCGGTGGGGTAGGTTGCGTATATTTTAATAGATTTTACTTTTTCTGGGCTGATCCATTCAGATGGCGGAGCTTTGCTTTGTATTATCTTGTGTATATGACCATTGAATGGTTCAGGAGAATTGTTTGTGCTGTCCATCAGGACAGGTTTGACGTCAGCACAGGCTGGCAACAGGAAGTATAATGAGTAACTGGTTAGTTGATAAACTGATTCCTTCATTGTCCCGTTCTCGGGATACGCAAAATGCTGAAGAAAAAAACACCAGTAATGTCCCTGAAGGATTGTGGCGAAAATGCGTCAAGTGTGAAGCGGTTTTGTATCGTCCTGAGTTGGAAAGAAATCAAAATGTCTGCCCAAAATGTGGGCATCATATGCGGATAAGTGCTCGTACTCGTCTGGATTATTTTCTGGACGAGCAGGGAAGGAAAGAGTTATATGCAGCAGTCGAACCCGTGGATAAATTGAAATTCCGGGATTTAAAAAAGTACAGAGATCGTCTTGCTGACGGACAGAGGAAAACAGGGGAAAAAGATGCTCTGGTTATTATGGAAGGAAAGGTTCGTGGAATTTCAGTGATTGCCGGTGCGTTTGAATTTGCTTTTATGGGAGGATCCATGGGATCCGTCGTAGGAGAAAAATTTGCCATGGCCGCTGAACATTGTATTGAAAAGCGGATTCCTTTAGTTTGTTTTTCTTCCAGCGGTGGTGCTCGTATGCAGGAAGCCCTATTGTCCCTGTTACAGATGACCAAGGTCAGTATGGTCATTGAGCGTATGAAGGAGGTACAGATTCCTTATATTTCTGTCATGACGGATCCGGTGTATGGAGGAGTATCTGCCAGTCTTGCCATGCTGGGGGATTTGAATATTGCAGAACCCGGTGCATTAATTGGTTTCGCGGGACCTCGGGTTATTGAACAGACGGTTCGGGAAAAATTGCCGGAAGGATTCCAGCGCAGTGAATTTTTAATGGATCATGGTGCTTTGGATATGATTGTACCTCGCCGGGAGCTGCCGGATACCATTGCCCGGCTGTGCCGTAAGTTCCAAGGATTACCAATGGACAACAGATCATCTGCTATTGAAAAAGATGCCGATTTTGATGTTGAAGCCTTAGTGAAGGAGCCGGCTGCATTATGAGCAGTGAGAAAACGCTGGAGCAGTGGCTCCAGTGGCTGGAAAATACCCGACCGGAAAAAGATATCAAGCTGGGACTGGATCGGGTCAGTGAGGTAGGGCGTCGTCTCAGTGTTATGAAGCCGGCACCCTTGGTCGTGACCGTAGCAGGTACCAATGGAAAAGGGTCTTGTGTGGCGCTGTTGGAAGCCATCTTGCGTGATGCTGGTCATCGGGTTGGTACTTTCACTTCTCCACATCTGTTCCGCTTTAATGAGCGAGTCAGGATAAATGGTCAGGAAATCAGTGATGATGCCCTTTGTCAGGCCTTTTCATCAGCTGATGAGGTGCGAGGGGATATACACCTGACTTATTTTGAGTTCACGGCACTGGCTGCATTTTATTGTTTTTTGCAGGCTAAGCTGGATATTGTGATTCTGGAAGTTGGTATGGGAGGCCGTCTGGATGCTACTAATATTATTGATCCGGATGTGTCTATTATTGCTACAGTGGGTTTGGATCATCAGGAATGGCTGGGTAATACGGTAGAAGAAATAGCCCGGGAAAAAGCCGGTATCATGCGTACGGGGATACCTGTCATTTACGGAGATGATCCAGTTCCCTCTACCGTCACTGAACATGCTATTGATATAGGAGCGCCTCTGTTTCGACGTAACCATGAGTTTTTTTGTTCTGTTGATAGCGTCAGCTGGGGTTGGTCTGGGGTGGACAAAGCAGGAGAGAAAATAGTACTGCCACGATTGCCATTACCGACATTATTTCTGGATAACGCCGCAACCATCATCCAGGCGTTGCAATTTTTGCCTATGGATATTAGCAGGCCGCATATCGAAGCTGGGTTGCAATCGGCTGTTTTGCCGGGGCGTTTTCAGAAACGTCAGGTGAAAAACAGTAAAGGTCACCTTATTGATGTTATTCTGGATGTTTCCCATAACCCCCAAGCTGGAAATGTTCTGGCTAAATGTTTGAAACGGGAAACCAGCGGAAAAAATGTGCACGCTGTGCTGGCTATGTGCAAAGACAAAAATTATGGTGGCTTTATCCGCCAGTTATTGCCCTATGTAAATAGCTGGCAGGTGTCACAATTTGAGTCTCCACGGGCATTAAGTACAGAGTCTCTGCAACAAGCATTGACAGAAAAACAAGCGGATGTTATTGGGTACGATAGCATTGATGATGCTTTTCATGCTGTAATAAATACTTCTGAGTCAGGTGATTGTGTGCTGGTTACGGGTTCATTTATGACGGTGGCTCCGGTATTAGCGATTCTTGATCGTACGTAACATCATCAGGCACCTGTAAAATTATTGAACAGACATAAACACAAAATGACAGTCCGGGTGGATGATAGAGAGACTCCAGTAAATGAAAAAAAACGTTGGCTGATACGCCTATTGGCGTTATTTTCCGTAGCAGGGGTAATCATTGTTTTAGCTCCTGCGGTTTTTATTGTTGATTCTTCTGATTCTTCATCGGGACTGCCTGCTGATTTATCCCTTCAGATTCCTTCCTTTACAGATTCCCGAAAAATACCGGACAGTGTCAGTCTGTTATCTGATCCTATAATCAGAAAAATTCCTGAGAGTCCCTCTTCTTCCTCGAAAGAGAGTACTGCATCAAATAATTTACTGTCCGGTGTGGATGAACAGGGGTTTTTGAAGGCATGGACTTTACAACTGGCATCCTATGGCGATGAGGCCAGTGCCAGAGATCTGGCAGAAACATTAGTGAAGAAAGGCTATTCAGCCTATATCCGGACAAATCCACTGTTCCTGGGTAAAGATGTCTATCGTGTTATGGTCGGCCCAGAAGTTCGAGTCCATGATCTGGAAGTGCAAAAAAATACCTTGTATCGTGAAACGGGTTTTTCCGGTTCTGTTGTACGTTATGAACCGTAATATTTTATTATTATCAACATTTCTTTTGCTGGTCAAAAAGTAGTCTTTTGTTGCCTGATATTGAATAGTTTCAGGATACTTTTTTCTGATCCGTCTTGGTTTGGACTAGTTGTACGACGAAGATCAAGTATTATCAGACAGTATTGAAACAGGTTTTTCCGGAGGAATAATGATGATGTTGACATGGGTGGACTGGCTAATAGTTGCATTTATGCTGATATCGGTGTTAGTGAGCCTGAGGCGGGGATTTTTTCAGGAAGCCATTTCCCTGTTAACCTGGCTGGCAGCAGTAGTTTTGGCATGGTTTTTTGGCCATTCAGCAGCGGTTGTTCTTGAGGGAGTCATCGATTCTCCTTCTATACGCGTTATGGTTATGAGTACTGTTCTTTTCTTTGCCGTATTGCTTGCAGGAACAGTAATTAATAAATTTTTCTCCCGTCTGGTTGTGATGACGGGCTTTACCGGTACAGACCGGAATCTGGGTATTCTTTTTGGTTCGCTCAGGGGAATGTTACTTGTGGCATTATTGG
>NSIT01000048.1_pt1 | contig 19228 bp, 12 predicted proteins | sample 1450681 | NCBI WGS metagenome assembly NSIT01 (sample SAMN07455404, study PRJNA386592) | invertebrate metagenome | isolation source: Endozoicomonas-like sequences binned from scallop gill tissue | host: Pecten maximus | place: United Kingdom: Lyme Bay MPA | collected 2013-06-01
GTAATGTCTGGCGAATAGCGTGGCCGCTTTCAAGTTGTATAACGTCGTAAAGGATTTCTTGTGCCCGTTTAAAAGTAATGTTCTGGAGTATCCATTTGACTTTCAGCAAGCTGGCTGCGCTCATGGACAGAGCATCGAACCCCATGGCAATTAAAAGCACGGCTGCAGTGGGATCACCGGCGATTTCACCACAAATACTGACCTTTTTTCCTTGCCGGTGAGTTCCTTTGATGATTTGTCGAAATGTTCTTAAAACGGCAGGATGGTAAGAATCATAGAGATCAGCAACCCGGGTATTATTTCGATCAACAGCCAGTAAATACTGGGTGAGGTCATTAGAGCCTACGGAGATAAAATCAACGCGGCTGGCCAGCTCACGGATTTGCCAGGCAGCAGCAGGAATTTCTATCATCAGCCCTATTGCTGGCTTTTTTATGTCCATCCCCTCGTTGCGAACTTCATCAAGCGCTCGGTTAATCAGGGTAAGGGCTTCATCCAGTTCCAGAACGTTAGATATCATGGGTAAGGATATTTGCAGATTGTTCAGGCCGTTACTGGCTTTCAGCATAGCGCGAACCTGCATCATAAAGATTTCCGGATGATCCAGCGTGACACGAATGCCTCGCCACCCCAGAAAAGGGTTGTCTTCAGGAACAGAAAAGTAGTCCAGAGGTTTGTCACCGCCTATATCCAGAGTGCGCATGGTGACAGCGTAGGGAGCAAAGGCCTGCAGTTGCTGGCGGTAGATTGCTTCCTGTTCCGATTCACTGGGAAATTGCTCACGGGTCATAAAAGGCACTTCTGTACGAAAAAGACCTACACCTTCGGCCCCGTAATCCAGAGAGTGATGATTGTCTGATAGTAAGCCTGTGTTCATCAACAGGGTGACTCGGCGATTGTCACGGGTCATGCAAGGTTCATGACGAATGGTTTCCAGTTCGGCAATAAAATTTTTATTATCCCGATCCGATTGCTGATAGCGAGCGATGAGTTCTGCTGATGGGGAAGTGTAAATAACACCCTGACTGCCATCGAGAATCAATTGCTTACCCGAAAGTTTTTGAAAAGGCAGGCTGGTAGCCCCCATAACGGTGGGAATATTCATGGCCCGTGCCAAAATGGCAGAATGGGAGTTAGATGAGCCCTTGATGGATATGAGCCCTGTCAGTTGGTCTGCGGGAATTTTACCCAGCATATTGGCGGTCAGTTCTTCTGCGACCAGAATAGTGTGTTCAGGATAACTGGATATGTCAGTTGTTTCTTCTTCCTGTAAATGAGAAAGAATGCGGCAACCCAGATCTTTTAAGTCGATGGCTCGCTCCTGAAAATAGGAGTTATCCATCAGGTTAAACTTTTCCAGATGTTCTTCAATAACCTGGCTCAGGGCAGTTTGTGCTTCAAGTCCCTCGGATATGCGGTGTTTAATTTCACAGCCCAATGCATTTTCGCTCAGCATTGTCAGGTAAACATCAAAAAGTGCCAGTTCTTGTGGAGGTAATTTGTGGGCCAGTTTGCTGGCTGTTTGTTGTATTTCTTGTCGTACGGCACTAACGGCTTTATCGAATAGCTGTTGTTCCGCACAAATATCCTGGCAATGCCTTTCCGGAACCGCATCCAGATCTGCCGGAGGAACAATGATCAGAGCATGGCCGATGGCTACGCCGGGTGCGCCAGCCTTCCCGTCAAAGCGCATGGTTTTATGCTGTTCTGTGAAGGGTGTATTCAGTGATCCTGTTGTTTTTGCGTGGGCAATGACTCCGGCCAGTTGTGCGGCTATCGTGACAATGAACGCTTCCTCATGTTCATTAAATCGGAAGTTTTCCTTTCGTTGAATGACGAGAACGCCTTCTATTTTTCGCTGATGAATGATAGGCGCGCCAAGAAACGTGTGAAGATGATCTTCTCCGGCCTGCCAGATATAATGAAAATCCGGATGGGTTGAAGCATTGTTAATATTCAGGGGTTCTTCACGCTGACCCACCAGACCTACAAGACCTTGGGAAAAAGGAATAGCAATCTGTCCAACAGCCGATGGATTCAGCCCTTTTGAAGCGATCAGGGTATAATGCTGGCGGTTAACATCAACAATATAAACTGAACATACGTCAGCGCCAATGGCATTACTGATCCGGTGAACAACAGTTTCCAACGCCATAGATAATGTAGGAGCAGCACTGACCTCCTGAACAATCTGGCGTAATGTCTTTAGCATAAGGAAAGAACCATAGGCTGGGTCAGCTTGATGCCGTTTCTGACATCACAATTATAGAAGCTGAGGCTATAAATGGTATTAACCGTATGCCTGCTGCAATTGTGAAATATAAGGTGACAGTTCCCGAAGTGCCCGCCGGTACACATCGCGCTTGAAAGAAACTACCTGTCCTGCTGGATACCAGTAGCTAACCCATTGCCAGTTATCAAATTCCGGTAAGTCGGTGGTGTTCAGGCACACGTGGTTGTCTGTATTCATAAATTGCAGTAAATACCATTTTTGTTTCTGGCCGATACAAACGGGGTGTCGATCGTGGCGGATCAGTTTTTTCGGCAGTCTGTAACGCAGCCATCCACGGGTACAGGCGATGATTTTAATGTCGCTGGTTGTTAGTCCTATTTCTTCATTCAGTTCACGGAGCATCGCGTCATCTGGGGCTTCACCTGTTTTTATCCCTCCTTGCGGAAACTGCCATGCATCTTGTTGGATTCGTCTGGCCCAGAGTACCTGGCCCTGTGGATTGGCAAGGATAATGCCTACATTAGTTCTGAATCCGTCGGTGTCAATCATGTCTGATTCACCTTTACGATAATGTTTGCCTGTATTGTTTCATAACCTTTCCGGTCTCGGCAATGGTATGAAATGCCCGCTGTTTTTTTAACCCTAGTGATGGAATAAAAGAAGTCATGACAGGATGATGCCGGCAACTGTTCCTGTCATACAGGTTGCAATAAAACCGGCAATCATAGCTCGTGGTGCCAGAGCAACAACTTCTTTGGTTTGCTCTGGCGCCATTGCGCTGATGGCACTGATAAGGAGCCCCGTACTGGCACAATTGGCAAAACCGCATAAAGCATAGACAATGATCAGGTTACTGTGGGCTGACATGGTGGCAAAGTCGGATGATGACATCTGCTGATAAGCAACGAATTCATTAAACAGGAGTTTTGTGCTTAATAACTGTGTCGCCGGTATGATGTCAGCATCGCTGATTCCCATGAGCCATGCCACAGGGCGGAGCAGGAAAGCCAGAAGATTTTCAAGAGAAAAAACATGGCTGGTCGCTGTCTGAATCAGGCTATTGATAATATGTATGCAGGCAAAAAGGACAATCATCATGCCTATAACACTTAATATAACCCTGATGCCATCCTCTGTGCCGGTGACCAGAGCATGAAGTGTGCTTTGGGTAGTCCGGGGCAATATCGGGACAGGAGCGTTGGATTTTTTATCTGCTGGCATCCAGAGATGTGTAATCAGAATAGCTGCCGGGAGGCTAATAACCGATGCAATGATCAGATGGCCGATCGGATTTTCTATCAGGTTGCTTAATTGGCTTGCGTAAAGTATCAGGACTGTCCCTGCAACAGTAGACATACCGGCTGTCATTAACAGAAACAGAGCCTGTCGGGACATTGACTGAATATAAGGGCGAATCAGCAGTGGCGCTTCAACAATTCCGAAGAACAGACTGGAGGCAACAATAAAGGATTCCAGCCCGTTGACGGGTAATAATTTGCGAAGAATAAAACTGAGTCCATGAATCGTGGCGGGTATGATTCGCCAGTGAAATAAAACAGCTGATAATGCACTCATTACAAGAATGATGGGTAAAATACGAAAGGCAATGATTAGAGTGCTGCCTTGGCCGGATTGTACAAAAGGAATACTTGCCCCCCCCAGATAACCGAAAATATAACTTGTGCCGGCCAGTGATGCCTGCTCAATGGTTTCTGCCATCGAGCCAATAGAAAGAAGTATTGTTTGGATTGGCTGGATTTTAAGCAGCATCCACGCGAGCACAAACTGTAGTGCTATACAGATCGTTACCGTGAGAAAAGAAATCTGTTTGCGGTTTTCGCTGAATAAAATAGGAATAAGACAAAATGCACCCATGCCTAAAATGGATTGTCCCATGATTTAGTGCCTTTATTATTAAGCAGGTTATATGAGAGATGTGTTATAAAAAAAGACATCACCTACTGTAAAAGAGAAGCAATACTACACGATGTACGACATTATATTTATAAAGTGATCATAAAGTTGTCCGAGGAGTTTTGTGATCCATAGTACCTCTGAGAAAATATTGTAAAAACAAAGAAAAAGATTGCATCATCGGGCGAGTTTTCATAGTATACAACCCGCGCTTTTAGCCGGAACCTATAGTAAAAATCAATGTATTAAAACAATAGGTTATATTGCTTGACTTTATAAGTAGTCTGGATAGAATAGCGCTGATTTGGTGGGGTTCCCGAGCGGCCAAAGGGATCAGACTGTAAATCTGACGCGTAAGCTTCGTTGGTTCGAATCCAACCCCCACCACCACATTATATCATGGATTTTCTAGTAAATTTTTGCGGGTATGGTTCAATGGTAGAACCTCAGCCTTCCAAGCTGATGATGCGGGTTCGATTCCCGCTACCCGCTCCAGATGTGTGCTCATATAGCTCAGTTGGTAGAGCGCATCCTTGGTAAGGATGAGGTCGCCGGTTCAAATCCGGCTATGAGCTCCAGAGTTTTTAAAGGGTTACAGTTAGTAATCCTTTTTTATTACATGAAGTATAGTGGTTATATAATAGTCATGTAATTGAAGATAGCTGAAGATAACTGAAGAAGAAAAATATAAGGAAAGGTTTTCAGCCAGTTCAAGGTTGATTATAATAAGTCAGCCTGCATGTCAAAAGTGTGTTAAATGATATAGGCCAGTAGTTCAATTGGTAGAGCACCGGTCTCCAAAACCGGGGGTTGGGGGTTCGATTCCCTCCTGGCCTGCCATTCTTAAACAAGCACTTGCCTGGATATAGAGATAATCAGCTGATGAGTGGAAAGTCAGAGGTAATAGACGGTACAAGTCGGATGGATAGTCTGAAGTGGGCGTTTGTCGCTCTTTTTGTGGCTGTTGGCGTGTACGGTAATGTATATTTCGCTGCAGAATCTCTCCTTTACCGCATTCCGGGTTTGGTCGTTCTGGGTGCAGTTGCTGCTTTTGTAGCTTTGCAGACTGTAAGAGGCCGTGCTTTTTGGAAATTAATTAAAGAAGCAAAAGTAGAGATTCGGAAAGTGGTTTGGCCGTCTCGACAAGAGACGGTTCAGACGACGCTTGTTGTTGTTGCTGTTGTCCTAGTGATGGGGGTTATATTGTGGGCTCTCGACTCTCTACTGGGCTGGTTAGTTAGTAGTCTGATAGGATAAGAGGCAGGACATGGCAAAGCGATGGTATGTGGTTCACGCGTATTCTGGTTATGAAAAGCGTGTAGTTCGTTCCTTGCAGGAAGGCATTGAACGTACTGGAATGGAGGATTCCTTTGGCGAGATTCTGGTTCCCACGGAAGAAGTTGTGGAAATTAAGAATGGTCAGAAGCGTAAGAGTGAACGAAAATTCTTTCCTGGCTATGTATTAGTTCAGATGGAACTGAATGACGATACATGGCATTTGATTAAAGATACTCCTCGGGTGATGGGATTCATTGGCGGAACAGCTGATAAGCCGGCACCTATCACTGAAAAAGAAGCAGATGCAATCCTTCAGAGAATTCACGAGGGTGTAGATAAACCAAGGCCAAAAACATTATTTGAGCCAGGTGAAGTGGTTCGTGTTAATGAAGGGCCATTCGCTGACTTTAATGGCGTCGTCGAGAGTGTAGACTACGAAAAGAGTCGCCTCCGTGTTTCCGTTATGATTTTTGGTCGCTCTACTCCGGTGGAAATTGAATTCAGCAAAGTAGAGAAAGGCTAAGTTTTAAAGAATATGTGAAATTCCCGCATGGTATAAATGCGGGTTTTTTGTCTGGGATTTTGATCCCGCTCTGGGGAGCTAAAGTAGCCGGTTCTTTTATTGAGTCTGTTATAGATTTTTTAAGGACGGGGTATCAAGGCGCAGACCCAATTGAGGTTAACATGGCTAAAAAAGTAACAGCCTATATTAAACTGCAGGTTGCTGCAGGTAAGGCAAATCCTTCTCCACCCGTTGGCCCTGCTTTGGGTCAGCATGGTGTGAATATTATGGAATTCTGCAAAGCTTTCAATGCTAAAACACAGAGCATGGAAGCAGGTATGCCGATTCCTGTAGTGATTACAGTTTATGCCGATCGCAGCTTCACCTTTGAAACTAAAACTCCTCCAGCTGCAGTGCTGTTGAGAAAAGTTGCCAAGCTGAAGAAAGGTTCTGGCCGTCCTAATACTGAAAAAGTGGGAACTGTTACCCGCGAACAGCTGTTAGAAGTGGCAAAAACAAAAGAACCTGATCTGACGGCTGCGGATGAAGATGCTGCCATTCGTACCATCGCTGGTTCTGCCCGTTCTATGGGCCTGAATGTAGAGGGTATTTAAGATGGCAAAATTATCAAAACGCGCAAAAATGATTGCCGAAAAAGTAGATTCTGCTAAATCTTATTCCTTTGAAGATGCTGCAAGTCTGCTGAAAGAAGTTTCTACCGTCAAGTTTAAGGAATCTGTTGAAGTTTCCGTAAACTTGGGTGTTGATCCACGTAAATCCGATCAGGTTGTTCGTGGTTCTACCGTGCTGCCTAATGGTACAGGGAAAGACGTGCGGGTTGCTGTCTTTACTCAGGGTGCCAATGCTGATGCGGCTAAAGAAGCTGGTGCAGATATCGTCGGAATGGACGATTTGGCTGCTCAGGTGAAAGCCGGTGAGATGAATTTTGATGTTGTTATTGCAACACCTGATGCAATGCGGGTTGTAGGCCAGCTAGGTCAGATTCTCGGACCTCGTGGTTTGATGCCTAACCCGAAGGTAGGTACTGTTACGACTAATGTGGTTGAAGCAGTAAACAATGCCAAAGCAGGTCAGGTGCGCTTCCGTACTGATAAAAATGGTATTATCCATTCTGGTGTCGGCAAAATTGATTTTGAAACCGCAGCACTGAAAGAAAATATTGAAGCGCTGATGGCTGACTTGAAGAAGCTGAAACCTTCTTCCAGTAAAGGTGTTTATATGAAGAAAGTCACCTTGTCCTCTACTATGGGACCAGGACTGACTGTTGATATATCTTCACTGAACGTCTGATTTTTAAGGCAATGATGGGCTTTTAACTGTCATTGCCTATTCGAACTTTGGGGTCCCCACCGATTCGGGGGCCGTCAAAGATCGCAGGAGCTGATGTGAGATAATGACAATTTCTATCTCTATGATGCTTAATTTCCTGCGTAGATGGTGAACTGGTTTTCTGATGTTGAGTCGGGAGCTGGACCCTTCACCGTATAAAAGAGTGCCTGATAACAGACAAAGTGCTTTGTCATTTTACTGTTATCAGGTTTAACTTCATGAATTTGGAGTAAAGCCAATGGCGTTAGGACTCGAAGACAAGAAGGCGATTGTCGCTGAGGTCAACGAGGCTGCACAAAGCGCTCTGTCGGCTGTTGTTGCGGATTACCGCGGACTGACGGTTGGTCAAATGACCACACTGCGCAAGCAGGCTCGTGAAGGTGGCGTATACCTGAAGGTTGTACGTAACACATTAGCACGCCGTGCAGTGAATGGCACTGATTTTGAGTGCCTGTCAGAATCTCTGGTAGGTCCTACTGTGCTGGCATTCTCTCAGGAAGATCCAGGTGCGGCTGCGCGTCTGATGAAAGACTTCGTTGGAGAGAACAAAGCGCTGGAAGTGAAAGCACTGTCCATCAGTGGACAAGTTCTGGGTGCAGAGCAAATTGATGTTCTGGCCAAGTTGCCAACACTGGACCAGGCCCGCGCAATGCTGATGAGTGTCATGATTGCACCGGTAACCAAGCTGGCAAGAACTTTGAACGAGTTCCCGGCATCCATTACCCGTGTTATGGCAGCCGTAGCAGACGAGAAGAAAAAAGTCGCTTAAGCGTTGCTTTTTTTATCTTGATTAACTATTCCGGGTATACCCCTATACGATTTTCGGAGACCAAAAATGGCCCTCTCTAAAGAAGATATTCTGAACGCTATTGCTGAAATGAGCGTTATGGATGTTGTTGAGCTTGTTGAATCAATGGAAGAAAAATTCGGCGTATCTGCTGCCGCGGCTGTTGCTGCTGCACCAGTTGCTGCTGAAGCTGCTGCTGCTGAAGAAAAAACAGAATTTGATGTTATTCTGAAAGCCGTAGGCGATAAGAAAGTTAACGTCATTAAAGTTGTTCGTGCAGCTACAGGTCTTGGTCTGAAAGAAGCTAAAGCTGCTGTAGACAGCGCCCCTTCCGCTCTGAAAGAAGGCGTTTCTAAAGACGAAGCTGAAGAGCTGAAGAAACAGCTGGAAGAAGCTGGTGCAGAAGTAGAAGTTAAGTAATATTATCGGGATAACATTGCATAATTCCGATTGTATTGCATAATGGAATCAGACGGCTGGTGTCTGTATGACACCGGCCTTTTTTCCGTTGTGTGAGATCCGTTGTATGAGCTATAGCGATCTGGTGATTTTTTTGTATTTAATATGCAGATTGCATATTAAATAACCCGTGTAAGGATAACTGCTTTATAGATGGATTGGGTTGCTAGCAGATCGGGTTGGATGAAAAATGGTTTAAGCACTGAATGAATTTATCCGGGCAATGTTTGTCTTAATAGGGATAAACGCAGTTTTTACCAATGCGACAACAAGAGTGCCGTTCATCCATGAGATGAATGCAAGAGAAGTTGCTGGTACGCTGACTCAGGGGCTAAAGCTCATGCAAAGGAAGTGAGTGTTGTTTTTATAGCATAAAAATGCCATAAAACACATGCTTGCATGGTAAGACAGATGGTCTCTCTCATACAAGAGGTAGTGTTGATGATCTTGTGTTGAGAGCGGTGTTTGTTGCCGCATTGTCCGGATTGCCGGACTCAATATCGTAAAAACTCGTTACGTTTATATTGGTGTAACGGTCATTGCGGTATTTTTGTAAAGTATCGAAACTTATTGGTTTGCGAAGAGGGCTATTCACCCTCTAACCTTGATGGCCTGGTCTGTTGACCTGATGCCTAATGAGGTAACCAAGCTGGGGAACGCTGATGGCATACTCGTATACAGAGAAAAAACGCATCCGCAAAGACTTCGGCAAGTTGCCGTATGTCATGAATATACCTTACCTGCTTGCTATACAGCTAGACTCTTATCATAAGTTGTTGCAGTCAGGAAAGAAGCCCGCCGCACGGCAGGATATAGGTTTACATGCAGCGTTTAAATCCGTTTTTCCTATTGTCAGTTATTCTGGCAATGCTGCCCTTGAATATGTAAGTTACCGTTTAGGTAACCCTGCCTTTGATGTTAAAGAGTGTCAGTTAAGAGGCGTCACTTATGCCGTGCCATTGCGTGTCAAGGTACGCCTGATTATTTATGACAAAGAGTCTTCTGCAAAAGTCATCAAAGACATTAAGGAGCAGGAAGTTTACATGGGCGAAATTCCGCTCATGACTGATAACGGTACATTTGTTATTAATGGTACCGAGCGGGTAGTTGTGTCTCAGCTACATCGTTCTCCGGGTGTTTTCTTTGACAATGACCGTGGTAAAACGCACTCTTCTGGGAAACTGCTCTATTCTGCACGAATCATTCCTTATCGTGGTTCCTGGCTGGATTTTGAGTTTGATCCGAAAGACAAGCTATTTGTCCGTATTGACCGCCGTCGTAAATTGCCAGCAACGATTTTGTTGCGCGCACTGAATTATACCGATGAAGATATCCTAACCATCTTCTTTGATAAGGTTGATTTCCATCTGGGTACGGAAAATGTCAGCACAATACTGGAACCGAAACGCCTGCGTGGTGAAACAGCAGCGTTTGATATAAAAGATGGTGCGGGCAAGATTATTGTTGAGCAGGGGCGTCGTATTACCAACCGGCATATTCGACAGTTGCAGAAATCGAATATTGATAAGCTGGAGGCGCCTATTGATTACATTTATGGCAAAAAACTTGCAAACACTGTTGTCAGCAAGGCAACCGGTGAGATTATTGCTGAATGTAATACTGAAGTTACACCAGAAATTTATGAGAAACTGTTAGCTAACAGCATCAAGGATGTAAGCACTCTTTATGTCAATGAGCTGGATTGTGGCTCTTATATCTCTGATACGCTGCGTGATGACCCTACGGCTAATCGTGGTGAGGCACTCGTTGAAATTTATCGCATGATGCGTCCAGGTGAGCCGCCAACACAGGAAGCTGCTGAAGCGCTGTTCCAGAATTTGTTCTTCTCTCCAGAACGTTATGATCTGTCTGCTGTAGGACGAATGAAGTTCAATCGTCGTCTGGGACGCAGTGATGATACCGGACCGGGAATCCTGGCGCCTGAAGACATTGTTGATGTGCTGAAAATTCTGGTTGATATCCGTAATGGCCATGGTGTCTGTGATGATATCGACCATTTGGGTAACCGTCGTGTCCGGTCTGTCGGTGAGATGGCAGAGAATCAGTTCCGTGTTGGTTTGGTTCGTGTTGAACGTGCGGTGAAAGAACGCTTGAGTCTGGCTGAATCTGAAGGTTTGATGCCTCAGGATTTGATCAATGCCAAACCTGTTGCCGCAGCAATTAAAGAATTCTTTGGCTCCAGCCAGTTGTCTCAGTTTATGGATCAGGACAATCCGCTGTCAGAAGTTACCCATAAGCGTCGTATTTCCGCACTGGGCCCAGGTGGTTTAACCCGTGAGCGTGCAGGATTTGAAGTGCGAGATGTGCATCCGACTCACTATGGTCGTGTATGTCCTATCGAAACGCCTGAAGGACCTAACATTGGCTTGATTAACTCTCTAGCCACATACGCCTGTACTAACGAGTACGGTTTTCTTGAATCTCCGTATCGTAAAGTAGTCGATGGTAAAGTGACGGATGATATTTCTTATCTGTCTGCCATTGAAGAGAGCGATTTTGTCATTGCTCAGGCATCTGCCACACTGGATAAAGGTAACAACCTGACAGAAGCATTGGTTAATGTTCGTCATAAAAACGAATTTACTCTGATGCCGCCAGAAAAAGTCCAGTATATGGATGTCTCTACAAAACAGGTGGTTTCTGTTGCAGCATCACTGATTCCTTTTCTTGAGCACGACGATGCTAACCGTGCCCTGATGGGGTCCAACATGCAACGTCAGGCCGTGCCGGTACTGAATGCAGACAAACCTGTCGTTGGCACAGGGATGGAACGCAATGTCGCTGCTGATTCCGGTGTGTGTGTGGTAGCTACCCGTGGTGGGATAATTGACAGTGTGGATGCTGCCCGAGTTGTTATCCGTGTTAATAATGAAGAGCTGCAACCTGGTGAAGCCGGCGTTGATATCTATAATCTGAAAAAATATACCCGTTCTAACAAGAATACCTGTCTGAACCAGAGAGCTTTGGTTCGCAATGGCGATAGAGTGGCTAAAGGTGACATTCTGGCAGACGGATCTTCTGTTGATATGGGAGAGCTGGCGTTAGGGCAGAATATGCGCATCGCCTTCATGCCCTGGAATGGATATAACTTTGAGGACTCTATCCTGGTATCTGAGCGTGTAGCTCAGGAAGATCGCTTCACTTCCATTCATATTACCGAGCTGACCTGTGTTGCCCGGGATACTAAACTGGGCGCAGAAGAGATCACTGGTGATATTCCCAATGTGGGGGAATCCGCACTGAACAAACTGGATGATGCCGGTATTGTTTATGTTGGAGCGGAAGTGGTTGCAGGAGACATTCTGGTCGGTAAAGTGACACCAAAAGGTGAAACTCAGCTAACACCAGAAGAAAAACTGCTGAGAGCCATCTTCGGTGAAAAAGCATCTGATGTAAAAGATACTTCCCTACGCGTTCCGACCGGTGTCAAGGCAACGGTTATTGATGTACAGGTATTTACCCGTGATGGGGTTGACAAGGATTGCAGAGCTTTATCCATCGAGAAGGTGCAGTTGGATGAGTTCCGTAAGGATCTGGGTGAAGAGTTCCGAATCGTTGAAGAAGATACTTTTGCCCGATTGCGTGAATCTCTCCGTGACCAGCCGATAGCCAGCGCTCCTGGTCTAAAGAAAGGCGACAAGATCACTGATGCTTATTTGGATGGATTAGACCATGACCAATGGCTTCATTTGTCCATGTCCAGCGATGAGCTGAATGAGCAACTGGATAAGGCCGGTGTGCAGTTGAAAGAGCGTCGTGCACAACTGGACGAGCGGTTTGAAGACAAAAAGAAAAAACTGCAGACCAGTGATGACATGGCTCCTGGTGTCTTGAAAATTGTCAAGGTTTATTTGGCCATCCGTCGTCGTATTCAGTCCGGTGATAAGATGTCAGGCCGTCATGGTAACAAAGGGGTAATCTCCCGGATCATGCCGGTTGAGGATATGCCTTATGATGAAGAAGGCAATCCGGTAGATGTTGTACTGAACCCGCTGGGTGTGCCGTCACGAATGAATGTTGGTCAGATTCTTGAAACTCATCTGGGTGCTGCTTCCAAGGGGCTTGGAATCAAGATTAACAAGATGCTGGAAGCTCAGCGCAGTGTGATGGAAATGCGGAAATTTCTGGATGAAGTCTATAATGATACTTCTGAGGAAAATCCGAGACCTGAGTTACGTAAGGTGCCTATCAAAGATAGTGAACAGTTCTCTGATGAAGAAGTGATAGAGCTGGCTCGTAACCTCCGTGGTGGGGTACCGATGGCGACTCCGGTCTTTGATGGTGCAAAAGAGTCTGAAATCAAACGTTTGCTGCGTCTGGCTGATATGGATGATTCTGGGCAGGTGACGTTGTACGACGGCAGGACAGGTCAGAAGTTCGAACGTCAGGTAACGGTAGGTTACATGTACATGCTGAAACTGAACCACTTGGTTGACGACAAGATGCATGCGCGTTCCACCGGCTCCTATTCCCTGGTCACTCAGCAACCTCTGGGTGGTAAGGCTCAATTTGGTGGTCAGCGTTTTGGTGAGATGGAGGTATGGGCACTGGAAGCTTATGGTGCTGCCTACACGCTGCAGGAAATGCTCACCGTGAAGTCTGATGACGTTGCTGGACGAACCAAGATGTATAAAAACATCGTGGATGGCGATTATCGTATGGAAGCGGGTATGCCTGAATCCTTTAATGTGTTGCTGAAGGAAATTCGTTCGCTTGGCATTGATATTGAGCTGGATACCGAATAAAGAATACGTTTTGCGGGGTGTCCTGAACGGCACCTCGCCGCGTGAGGAGAGAAGATCTTGAAAGACCTGCTGAATCTGCTCAAGACCCAGAGCCAGACGGATGATTTCGATGCTATTCGCATTGGTCTCGCATCACCGGAAATGGTTCGTTCATGGTCTTATGGTGAGGTGAAAAAGCCTGAAACCATTAACTACCGGACATTTAAGCCAGAACGTGATGGTTTGTTCTGTGCCAAAATTTTTGGTCCGGTGAAAGATTATGAGTGCCTGTGTGGTAAGTACAAGCGTTTAAAGCACCGTGGTGTTATTTGTGAAAAATGTGGTGTTGAAGTAGCCTTGGCAAAAGTTCGCCGGGAGCGGATGGGGCACATCGAGCTGGCAAGCCCGGTGGCCCATATTTGGTTTTTGAAATCATTGCCCAGCCGCATTGGTTTGCTGCTGGATATGACCCTGCGCGATATCGAGCGGGTACTGTATTTTGAATCCTATGTGGTCATTGATCCGGGAATGACAACTCTGGATAAAAGCCAGCTTCTGACCGACGAGCAATATTACGAAGCTCTGGAAGAATTTGGTGACGACTTTGACGCCCGTATGGGTGCTGAAGCAGTACAAGCTTTGCTGGCTGATATCGACCTGGAAGAGGAAGTCAACCAACTGCGTGAAGAGATTCCGCAGACCAATAGTGAGACCAAGCTGAAGAAACTGAGTAAGCGTCTAAAATTGGTTGAAGCGTTCTATAAGTCAGGAAACAAGCCTGAATGGATGATCCTAACCGTACTGCCAGTTCTTCCACCGGATTTACGTCCGCTGGTACCACTGGATGGTGGTCGGTTCGCTACCTCTGACCTGAATGATCTGTACCGTCGGGTTATTAACCGTAATAACCGTCTGAAACGGCTGTTGGATCTGAACGCACCGGATATCATTGTTCGTAATGAAAAGAGAATGCTGCAGGAATCTGTAGATGCCCTGCTGGATAACGGTCGTCGCGGTCGAGCCATCACGGGCTCCAACAAGCGTCCGTTGAAGTCTCTGGCTGACATGATCAAGGGTAAACAGGGGCGTTTCCGTCAGAACCTGCTGGGTAAACGAGTTGACTATTCCGGTCGTTCCGTTATTACCGTAGGGCCTAAACTCCGTCTGCACCAGTGCGGATTGCCTAAGAAAATGGCATTGGAACTGTTCAAGCCTTTTATTTTCGGCAAACTGGAAAACAAAGGTCTGGCAACAACTATTAAAGCTGCCAAAAAAATGGTTGAGCGGGAAACCTCAGAGGTTTGGGATGTTCTGGCTGATGTTATCCATGAACACCCTGTTCTGCTGAACCGTGCTCCAACATTGCACCGTTTGGGTATTCAGGCATTTGAGCCGGTACTGATCGAAGGTAAAGCTATTCAGTTGCACCCCTTGGTTTGTGCCGCTTATAACGCTGACTTTGACGGTGACCAGATGGCGGTTCACGTGCCGCTAACGCTCGAAGCGCAGCTGGAAGCCCGTGCATTGATGATGTCTACTAATAACGTTCTTGCTCCGGCTAACGGTGAACCAATCATCGTGCCTTCTCAGGACGTGGTATTGGGTTTATATTACATTACCCGTGATCGCATTGATGCCAAAGGGCATGATATGGTGTTTGCTGATATCAAAGAAGCGATTCGTGCCTACCGGACGGGTGCTGTTGATCTGCATGCCAAGGTTAAGGTACGTATCAAGGAAGTCTTGTTTGATGAAGACGGTGAGCGTCATGAGCGCCGTTTCTTGGCAGATACCACAGTGGGTCGGGTTATTGTGTGGGATATCGTTCCTGATGGCCTGCCATTTGAACTGGTTAACCAGCCTCTGAAGAAAAAGGCCATTTCCCGCTTACTAAATACCAGCTACCGTAATGTTGGCCTGAAAGATACTGTTGTGTTTGCTGACCAGATTATGTACACAGGGTTTAATTTTGCGACAGTATCCGGGACTTCTATCGGAGTTAACGACTTTGTCGTTCCTGATAACAAGCCGCAAATTCTGGAAGAAGCGAACAGCGAAGTACAATCTATCGAGAATCAGTTTGCTTCTGGCTTGGTCACACAGGGTGAGAAGTACAACAAGGTTATTGATATCTGGTCCCGTGCCAACGAATTGTTGGCCAAGAGCATGATGGAAAACCTGCGTACCGATACAGTTGAAACAAAGGATGGTAAAAAAGAGGAACAGGAATCCTTCAACAGTGTTTACATGATGGCTGACTCCGGTGCCCGTGGTAGTGCGGCTCAGATTCGTCAGCTGGCCGGTATGCGTGGTCTGATGGCAAAACCAGACGGCTCGATCATTGAAACACCTATTACCGCAAACTTCCGTGAAGGCCTGAGTGTACTGCAGTACTTCATCTCAACCCACGGTGCTCGTAAAGGTTTGGCCGATACCGCACTGAAAACCGCAAACTCTGGTTATCTGACCCGCCGTTTGGTGGATGTGGCTCAGGATCTGGTAGTAACGGAAGACGACTGCGGTACGACAAAAGGCTTGCTGATGACACCTCACATAGAAGGTGGGGATGTTGTAGAGGCTCTGGGTGACCGTATTCTTGGCCGTGTTATTGCTGAAGATGTTATTAAGCCAGGGACAAAAGACGAAATCGCCATTCAGGCAGGTACGCTGGTTGATGAGAAGTGGGTCGAACGCCTCGAAGATATGAACGTAGATGAAGTGCGTGTGCGTTCTGCTATTACCTGTGAAACGCGTCATGGTATTTGTGCAAGTTGCTACGGGCGGGATTTGGGTCGTGGGCATCTGGTTTCCAAGGGAGAGGCAGTAGGTGTTATTGCTGCTCAGTCCATTGGTGAGCCGGGTACACAGCTCACCATGAGAACTTTCCACATTGGTGGTGCAGCTTCCAGAAATGCGGCTCGTGATAGCATCGATGTGAAAACCAAGGGTGTTGTCCGTATTCAAAACCTGAAGCACGTTGAGCGGCCTGATGGTTCACTGGTAGCCGTCAGTCGTTCCGGTCAGCTGGCAATTGCCGATGAGTTTGGTCGTGAGCGTGAGCGTTATAAACTGCCTTACGGTACGGTTTTATCTGTTAAAGATAGTGATAAAGTCGAGCCAGGTAATATTGTTGCCAAGTGGGATCCACACACTCACCCCATTGTGACGGAAATCAGTGGTATCGCGAAGTTTATTGATATGGAAGACGGTATTTCCATTAAGAAACAGACTGATGAGCTGACAGGACTATCCAATATTGAGGTTATAGATCCGAAAGATCGCCCATCTGCTGGTAAAGACTTGCGTCCGGCCATTCAGTTGGTGGATGAGAACGGTCAGGAGCTGCGTATTGCAGGTACTGATGTACCGGCAGTTTATTTCCTGCCAGCTAACGCATTGATTACTTTGTCCAATAAGGACCGTGTTGAAATTGGTGCTGTGTTGGCACGTATTCCTCAGCAGTCTAGTGGTAACCGTGATATTACCGGTGGTTTGCCTCGGGTCGCTGACTTGTTTGAAGCCCGAGTGCCAAAAGATCACTCTATCCTTGCAGAAACAACAGGGACTATTGGCTTCGGCAAAGAAACCAAAGGTAAGAAACGGCTGGTTATCACGCCTCAGGACGGTAGTGATTCCCATGAAGAACTGATACCGAAGTGGCGGCATTTGAACGTCTTCGAAGGTGAGCAGGTGACGCAGGGTGAAGTTATCTCTGACGGTCCTACCAACCCCCATGACGTTCTGCGCCTTCTGGGAACCGCTGAATTGGCTCGTTATATTGTTAATGAAATTCAGGATGTTTATCGTTTGCAGGGTGTAAAAATTAACGATAAGCATATTGAGACTATTCTGCGTCAGATGCTGCGGAAAGTAGATATTGCTGAAACAGGTGATTCAACCTTCATTCCTGGCGAGCAAATGGAGTTAACTCGTGTGCTGGAAGAAAACGAGCATCTGGTAGAGCAAGATCGGATCTCGGCTAAATATCAGCGGGTTCTGCTGGGTATCACCAAAGCGTCACTGGCTACAGAGTCCTTTATCTCTGCCGCTTCATTCCAGGAAACCACGCGTGTACTGACTGAGGCAGCGGTAACCGGTAAACGCGATTACCTGCACGGATTGAAAGAGAATGTGGTTGTTGGTCGTTTGATTCCGGCAGGAACCGGGCTGACATACCATAAGAACCGTCGTAAAGAGCGTGAAGAACTGGCTGTGGATGCTCCGACTAAGGTATCTGCATCTGAAGTTGAACAAGCTCTGTCTGAGGCACTTAACTTCGGTGAAGTGTAACTTTTCAGGCGGATAATACCCTGTTATTTCTTTCATAATGAAAAGGGTTGCCATGGCAGCCCTTTTTTTATGTCTGAAGGTGATGGTTATATAGGGCTTTCGGTTTTACTTTTCTGATAGTCCGTTATAGTCTGTTCCTCGATTAGTGAAATGGATAATATATGGAACGTATTGACCGATTAATGGTTGACAAGGGGATTGTAGTATCCCGTACACAGGCACAACGTCTGATTCTGGCAGGAAAGGTTCAGGTCAGTTTTTTGGGGCAGGTAGAGTCGCCTCGAAAATACAGTCAGAAATACCCTGAATCCACTGATATTGATGTGGCATGGGAAGAAGGTGACCGCTTTGTGTCAAGAGGTGGGCTCAAGCTTGCCGGTGCGCTCGATGAGTGTGGCTTGGACATTCATGGCTTTACCGTTCTGGATGTGGGACAATCAACCGGAGGGTTTACAGATTGCTCATTGCAACGGGGAGCAAGCCGGGTCATAGGTGTTGATGTAGGACATAACCAACTGGCATCAGCCCTCAGGGGCGATTCAAGAGTGGTTTGCCTGGAAGGAATTAATGCCCGTCAACTCCCAGTGTCCTTGTTACAGTCTTATGCAGATCATCAGGGATTTGATCTTATTGTGATGGATGTTTCCTTCATATCGCAGACGCTAATTTTGCCTTCTCTTATTTCATTGATGAAATGTGGAGGTTATTTGTTGAGTCTGGTGAAGCCTCAGTTTGAGGTAGGATTATCCGGGTTGGGAAAAGGCGGTTTGGTAAAAGACGAAAGCAAATATCCAAAAGTGGAGAAGAAAGTTCGCGATGCCTGTCTGGAACATGGGCTAAGGGTTCAGCAGTTCTTTGATAGCCCCATTCGCGGAGGCGATGGTAATCGGGAATTCTTTATTATATCAACCCGCCAGTAGGGTTGTTACTTTATGGTATTGTTTAGGTATGTGTTACCCGAGTTTTTTAAATAGTAAAAAATGACAGGAATTTTTTCCATTGTTTCTTTCATTCACTTTAAGCTGCTCTTTAATATATTTTTCTGGTTCCATAACTCATACAAAAGTATATCAGGTGTCCTGAACAGTTATAAAACAAAATATCTTTAGGTCAGGTAGTTAATGTTTTATTGTTAATATGCAAGGTACTGTTGGAGAAAAGTCATTTTCCTCTGTTTGGTAGAGAAGTACTGCATATTGTTTCAATGATTCAATATAAAAGACATCCTTCACTTTGTAGGCCATTTTATTGCTATAAAATAAATAACCTATTTTTTTCTTATAATGATGAAGGGTGAGATGGGGTTTTGTGTTTACGGGGAGCATTTCAGTTATGCCTGAGATAGAACCTATGAATAAAATTATAAGTGAGAATAATAAATAACTTAAAAGATGGCGGGATAAATACATAAGATAAAATAATTGTGTGGTCATTTCAGGGAAGCATACAATATGCGACATAATGATTGTTAGATTGTTAGATTGTTAGATTGTTAGATTGTTAGATTGTTAGATTGTTAGATTGTTAGATTGTTAGATTGTTAGATTGTTAGATTGTTAGATTGTTAGATTGTTAGATTGTTAGATTGTTAGATTGTTAGATTGTTAGATTGTTAGATTGTTAGATTGTTAGATTGTTAGATTGTTAGATTGTTAGATTGTTAGATTGTT
>NSIT01000049.1_pt1 | contig 19223 bp, 20 predicted proteins | sample 1450681 | NCBI WGS metagenome assembly NSIT01 (sample SAMN07455404, study PRJNA386592) | invertebrate metagenome | isolation source: Endozoicomonas-like sequences binned from scallop gill tissue | host: Pecten maximus | place: United Kingdom: Lyme Bay MPA | collected 2013-06-01
ATTTTATAAATAAAAGAACGGATGTTTTTTAGGAATTTGTTTTGTTCATTATTGTTTTGATCTAAATCAAAACCTTTGACTTAATATTTTTTGGCATGCTGTTTTTGAGATCAAAATAATTTATTGTATTGATTGATATCATAGAAGTTTTATTTTTTGTTATAGATGATTGCTGTCCAATGATAACAACGCTGTTAGAAGAGAAAATAGTTTGGTTTGCTCGTCATTTATTAATAATGATGAGAAGATTGAGTTAATTCACACAATGTTCCCGTCGTTAACGTACAAAGATCGTGTCCTGTCAGTTCTATTTCCAGTCCCCGGTGTCCTGCACTAACAAAAACTGTATCAAATTTTGTTGCAGAGATATCAATCAGTGTCTTGAGTTGTTTCTTCTGTCCGATGGGACTGATTCCGCCAACAATATAGCCGGTTGTTTTTTCGACAATTTTAGGGTCGGCCATTTTCACTTTCTTGGCATGAAGGATTGAGGCTGCCTTTTTCAAATCCAGATGTTGTGAAACAGGGATTACAGTGACAAAAAGCTCTTTACTGTCATAACGATGAACAACCAAGGTTTTAAAAACCCGCTCATTGGAAATATTCAGTTTTTCTACTGCTTCTTCACCGTAAGTATGAATAAGAGGGTTATGTTCATATTCATGAATTTGAAAAGAAATGCGAGCTTTTTTCGCGGCATTAATTGCGGGAGTCATGATATATCCTTTAAAACGATAAGCAGTCAGGCTGGTTACAACCTGACTGCGATTATCTAAAAGAGTGGGTAATTAATCCATGATCTGTTCCAGATAATGGATATCGACTCCGCCTTTTTGGAATCCCGGATCGCTTAATAACTGCTGATGCAACGGAATATTAGTTTTGATGCCATCAATGATGGTTTCATCCAGTGCGTTCTGCATACGACGCAGGGCTGTCATTCTGTCAGGACCAAAAGAGACCAGTTTGCCTACCAGTGAATCATAGTAGGGAGGCACACTGTAACCGCTGTACAGATGAGTCTCTGTTCGAATTCCGTTACCGCCGGCCGCATGAAATTGCTTGACCAGTCCGGGAGACGGCATGAATGTTACGGGATCTTCTGCATTGATCCGGCATTCAAAGGCATGTCCTTCAAAACGAACATCATCCTGAGTAATGCTCAGAGGCAAACCGCTGGCAATACGGAGCTGCTCGGTGACAATATCAAAGCGGCTGATCATTTCAGTCACACAGTGTTCTACCTGCACCCTAGTGTTCATTTCAATGAAGTAGAAATGACCGTCTTCATAAAGGAATTCAAAAGTACCGGCACCGCAGTAATTAAAGTCCTTGCATGCCTTGATGCAGGTTTGCAGTATGGCTTCAGTTTCCTCATGGTGGATGCCTGGGGCAGGTGCTTCTTCAATGACTTTCTGGTTTTTTCGTTGTAGTGAACAGTCACGAGTGCCCAGATGAATGATGTTACCAAATGAGTCGGCCAGCACCTGGGTTTCTATGTGTCGTGGTGTCTGGAGGTATTTTTCCAGATACACTGTATCATTCCCGAAAGACACCGCTGCTTCTGCCTTGGTCATGGCAATTGAGCTAAGCAGTTCGGACTCTTCATAAACGACGCGCATGCCTCGTCCACCACCACCACCGGAAGCTTTGACCAAAACGGGGTAGCCGATTTCACCGGCAATTCTGAGGGTTTTCTTATCGTCGTTATCAATGGCGCCGCCAGAACCCGGCACAGTAGGAACTCCGGCCGCTTTCATGGCTTTAATGGCGGAAACCTTGTCACCCATGACGCGGATGACTTTGGATGACGGGCCAATGAATGTGAAACCACTCTGTTCTACCCGTTCGGCAAAATCAGGGTTTTCTGACAGGAAACCATAACCGGGGTGAATGGCTTGGGCATTAGCCACTTCAGCAGCACTGATAATGGCAGGAATGTTCAGGTAACTGTCCATGGCGCTGTTGGGGCCAATGCAGACAGACTCGTCAGCCAACCGAACATGCATCTGGTCTGCGTCAGCCTTAGAGTGGACAGCGACTGTTTTGATACCCAGTTCTTTACAGGCTCTCAAAATCCGAAGGGCAATTTCGCCCCGGTTAGCAATAAGTACTTTATCAAGCATAGTGTCCGCCTCAGGCAATGATGAAGAGAGGCTGGTCGTATTCAACCGGCTGGCCGTTATCTACCAGAATGGCTTCGATGGTACCGGATTTGTCAGCCTTGATCTGATTCATCATTTTCATGGCTTCGACGATACACAGTACATCTCCCTTGTGGACTGTCTGTCCAACACTGGCGAATGCGGGTGTGCTGGGTGACGGGGAGGTATAGAAAGTTCCCACCATAGGAGATTTTACCTGATGTCCGCTGACGGCTTGTGTTTCTGTCGTTTCCTGTGCTAGCTGTGTTGCAACAGGTGTTGGGGCTGTTCCCTCAACCGGTACAGAAGCCGGAGCAGATTGCTGAGGCATATAGGCTGGATAAGCTACCGGAGCAATCGGGTTGTTTTTAGCGTAGCGACTGATACGGACAGACTCTTCGCCTTCATGAATTTCAAGCTCATCAATATGTGATTCTTCCAGTAATTCGATAAGTTTTTTTACTTTTCTGATATCCATGATTGATCTCAAATAAGTACTGCTGGATCAATCCAGCAATGCGATAACTAATGAAAAATGCCAGTAGCTCGTACTGGTGCTGTTCTATGTGCTGGTATGAAAAGAAACTTAGTCATTTCAGGCCATAGCATCTATTGCTGCCAGCAAAGCCAGTTCATAGCCTTTAGAGCCAAGGCCGGAAATCGTGCCCCGGGCTATATCGGAAAAATAGGAACGATGTCTGAAAGACTCCCGACTGTATACATTAGACAAATGGATTTCAATAAACGGTATATTCACCGCCAGCAATGCATCTCTGATCGCTATACTGGTATGGGTGAACGCAGCGGGATTAAACAGAATGAATTTAATGGATTCTCGGCTTGCCTTCTGAATCCTGTCTATCAGGCAATGCTCGGCATTGCTCTGAAAATGAGTGAGAGCATGCTTGTGCTGTTGCGCTAACTTTGTCAGGTGCTGGGTAATCTGGTCAAGTGTGGTTTTGCCGTATATATCGGTTTCTCGCGCACCTAAAAGGTTCAGGTTCGGGCCATTCAGCACAAGAATTGTAGCCATTGTTTCCGGTATCTCCTGATGAATTTCTGCATTTTGCCGGATTCTTTTTCATGCGTCCAGTTCCACGTTGTTACAGCACGTTAACGTCTTATATCCAATATTTGTAAACTAATGGAAGCAATTTAAGCACAAGATCAGTTTTCTTGTTCAGTTAAAACTGTTATTAGAGAGTTCGTCAATCTGGGAACGGTTATATTGCCATGCAGTTGGGCATCGGGTTCTTCTAATCCGTTAGCATAGTAAAACAACAGAGCCGGCGGACCAAAAAACCGATGTTGATTAAGAAATGCCTGTTGCTCCCGTGTGTTGTCAGTAATGTCAAAGCGAATGAAAAATACCTGTTGAAGTAGGGGAGCTACTTTCGAATCGGGAAAAACAGTATTCTCAATCACTTTACAGGCCTGACACCAGTCAGCAGTAATATCCACAACGGCTGGTTTTCCGGATTCTGCCGCCTGCTTTAGTAACTGGTTTAGCTGATATACGCTGGATGTTTTGCGTTGTCCATCATCGGAGGTAAGGGCAGAAGCCGCCGTCACACTTGAATACGTAGCTGCCAGTGGTTTAAGCGGGTCAGAATGATTCATGGTTGAGCCAATAATCATACAGATGCCGTAAACCAGCAGGGCAATACCGAACGACTGCTGGGCTATTTGTCGGGAGCTTTTCACCGGAATGTCCAGCGCCCTGAAAAACAGTCCGCCGCTAATGGCGAGTAATCCCCATAAGGCCAGAGTGAGTACATCACTGATAAGGCGATCCAACATCCAGATGGCAACTCCCAGCATTAATAAGCCAAAAAATACTTTGACGCGATCCATCCATGCACCCGCTTTAGGCAGTAATTTTCGACCGCCCAATGCCAGACAGAAGAAAGGAATGCTCATGCCCAGACCCAATGCAAACAGTGTAAGTCCACCCAGAAAAGCATTACCGGTAGTACTGATATAGAGTAAGGCTCCGGCCAGAGGGGCAGAAACGCAGGGAGAAACAACCAATGCGGATAGGATACCCAGTAACAGTGCACCCCAGATGCTGCCTTTTTTGTTTTGTGCTTGTCCCATACGGTTCCTGATGGATGCGGGCATCTGGAGTTCATACAGGCCAAACATGCTCATGGCCAATACAATAAACAGCACGACCATAGGAATAATCACCCAAGGTGACTGCAGTTTTGCCTGTAAATTAAAGCTGGCACCTAGAAGGCCTGTTATGGTTCCGGCTAAAGCCAGTGTGCCGGACATAGCCAGAGAATAGACAGTCGTGAGCAATACACTGCGACGCTTTATGGTATTCCCAGCTCCTACGATAATACTGGATACAATAGGCAGCATGGGGAGGACGCAGGGCGTAAAACTCAGGCCAATACCCGCTATGAAAAAAAACATCAGGGCTATCAGGAAGTTGGATTGCTCCAGTTGCTCTTGATAGAAGCTTTCACTTTCCAGAGGGGTTGTTTGCGTGTCTTTAAGACGCTCGTTTTCGATATTCTGGCGATCTGTGGGTTGGACGTCAGGCAGTATTTGTAACGACAGAAGACGCTTTTGAGGAGGGTAACATAACCCACTGCTGGCACATCCCTGATAACTGATTTGTATGGCGGGAGGAGATTTTATCAGTGTTGCCGGAATTTTCAGGGTAAAACTTTGGGTGAAAGTAGTTACTGTTTCATTAAAATTGGCATCGAACTGATCTTTTCCCTGGGGATAGATAGGCTTCCCGTTGAGTTGAATAGAGTCTGTACTATTGATACTAAAACGGTTTTTGTAGAGGTAGTGGCCAGGAGCGACATCAACATCAATAAATACTTGTTGTCCGTCCCAAAAACCTGAAATATCGAAGGCATCACTAACGGGTAGGAATGAAGAAGTCCCGGTGCTGTCGCGAGGTGCCAGTAATTGATCCAGTGTCTTGTTTGCTAGTGCGCTTTTACTGAAAATTGCCAGCAATAGTACCAGACAAGGGAATAGCCACCGTGTTATAGCAGGTTTTATCATGATTATTGTCTGTGTCGTTGTCTTACAATTATTGTATGTCGAACAGGTTAAGAAAAAATTAAGTACGCAGCTTCTTATACTTAACAAGCACGGGATTTTGGCAGGTAGCACCGGATATTTCCCCATCGCTGAATAAACCTATCCGATGCATTGAATAGTATTATCAGCCTTTATTTATAGTTGGCTACGGATTTCAGAATAGTGTCACGTGCTGCATCACTGCCCTGCCAATCATCAATTTTAACCCATTTGCCCGGCTCCAGAGTTTTGTAGTTTTCAAAGAAATGCTCTATTTGCTGGAGAAGCAGTTCCGGCAGGTCAGTGTATTCCCGGATGCTCTTATATAGGGCAGATGTTTTGTCGTGGGGAACGGCGATGATTTTTTCATCCTGACCGCTTTCATCGGACATATTCAACATACCCACGGGCCTGCAACGGATAACAGAGCCGGGTACGACAGGTGTGGGTGTGATGACTAATATATCCAGCGGATCACCGTCGTCAGCCAGAGTTTGGGAAATATATCCGTAGTTGGCTGGGTAAAACATGGGAGCCGGCATAAACCGGTCTACGACCAATGCATCCATGCCTTTATCCACTTCGTATTTAATTGGTGATGACTGAGCGGGTATTTCAATGATGGCATAAAGGTCATCAGGTAACTGTTTGCCCGCCGGGATTGACGCATAGCTCATGGTATGAACCCCATTTTCTTACTTATGTTCAGATAAGTGATTATACGTTGTCTATAGTCGATTCTACCACCTGCTATTTGTAGGGGTATTAATCATTTCCCGTGGCATCGCCAGAGTTTTCAAACGGAAAGAGCGGTAAATTGACAGACATCCGGATAGCAATAAGCCGTAAACTCACTCCTACTGCTAGGGTTATCAGAAGATTGACCATATGAGGGAGAATGCTCTGTTCCAGGCCTATATAAAGCCATGCTGTTAAAAAAGCGAGACTACCATACAACTCTTTTTGGAAAACCAGGGGAACACGGTTGCAGAGAATGTCGCGAATGACTCCGCCGAATGCTCCGGTAAATACCGCCATAGTGGTGGCAATCAGATAGCCGTGCCCAAGATCCAGTGCTTTTTGAGCACCTATAATGCTAAAAGTAATCAAACCTATGGCATCCAGGGTCAGGAACAGGGTAGTCAGATAGCGAATCCATGGGCGGATGAGAATCATACTGATGGCAGCAAAAGAGGTAACCAGCAGCAATCCAGAGTGCTCAACCCATATCAATGGATAATTGTTGATAATGACATCCCTGATAATGCCACCGCCGAAAGCCGTCGCATTGGCGATGATCAGTATACCAAAAGGATCCATTTGTTTTCTGCCGGCGACAATAGCTCCTGTCATTGCCTCAACGGTAATGGCCAGCAGGTAAAGAATGTCCATCATGACAACTGTCTCCCTGTCTGTCTTCCCATATAGGACTGTGAATATGCCAAGGAGTTCACGGGAAAATAAAAGAATTTAGGGGAATAAGCGATAATAAGACCAGAGTTCGTCTAGACTTTTTCAGTATAACTATGATTTTTTAGAATGGAGTCTTTTATGTCTGCTCAAGGACCAGGGTCTGTGAACCCTGCGGGACAATCAGCTCCTTCTCATTCGGGGACATCCGATGAAACCAAAGGAGCTTCTTCAAAACAAGGTGTGTCATCACAAGGACGCCGTGTAAAAGGGAAAGAAGGTAATCAGCAATATATTCCCAGACGCTCTGCAGAATTGTCTTCTTCTTCATCAGAAAGATCTGTATCTCCTGTATCAGCTCAGGCCCGCCTGAATCAGGGTGATAGCAGAGCAGAGTCTGCCCATAGAGATTCTGCAAGAGATGGTTCCGAATTGTTGTATGAGCCTCAATTCGAAGTGGAGTCAGCGGAAACCCCTTTGGTGGAAGCGGAAGAAGATGCCCAGTTTCCTGAAGAAGAAAATGAGGAAAAAAGGGTTAATGAACAGGCTTTAGAGTCAACGCAGGAAGCGACAGAAAAAGGTGGCATCCTAAATGTCATAGGATCGGTTTTCAGCGGGAAAAAGGGAGCGGCTTTAGGGTGTTTGCTTGCCGGTTTTTTGATTATGGGAGCCTCTGTCTTTGCTGCAGCCTTCCCTCCGCTGGGTGCTGCTATTTTAGCGGTAGGTCTTTGTTTCATTGGTGTTGGAACGGTTCTGTTGCTGGACGCCTGTCTGGATCCACAACAGGCTATGCCTCAATTGCCCGGAAATAATGGTAATAACGGTCGTGATGGAAATAATGGCTCTGATGGTAACAGCGGTGATGATGGAGACGGTGGGCCGGCCAATACACCGGATTCAGATCAACCAACCGGTGGACAATATCATGCCTCATTAAGGCAGGATGATGATTCATCACAACATAATACGCCAACCTCTCATGAGCCCTATCCCACTCCAGGACCGATGCCCCATCCTCCCAGGCAGAATGATTTATACGGGGATAGCGGAAAACAGACCCTCTTACCTCCGGGGCGTTTGGCTGTTGTTCCGGTAAGCACATCTGAGACTTCAGGAAAACCTCAGGGGAAATTCGTGTTGATGCCAACAGGGGAAGGGCAGCTGCCTAGTGAAACCTATCAGAGGTATACTCGTGAACAAATGCATCATTTAGTGAGTGAAATGGCTCCGGTCATGGGGCTTGATAACAATCAGGCGCTTCAGAAAGCGACCGATCAGTTGCACGGACAGCTTATGTTGCAACCGGAAAAATCCATAAATCCAACGGAACTGGCAACGCCTCAAATGGTACATACCCTAAGAGGCGCTTTGCCTAATACGCCTGATCAAGGTTATCAGCTTCCCAGTGAAAGTACTCAAGCTAGAGAAGATCAGTTGGCAGAGCTAAACTTTTTGATTGGGCAGTTGGCAGTACAAGTAGGGCAGAGACAGGAACCAATTATTCCTGTGTCAGTTCCAACAGACAGAAATGCATTATTAACTGCAGGTCAGGATAATCAACAAGATCAGGGTCAGCAAGGCCAGCAGGAACCCATCATATTTAATGATTCTGAGAGGAGAGCTGATGGTGAGCCAGACGTTAACCAGACAATAAATATAGCTTCGTTAAAAGCAGAATTACAGGAAAGTCAACGGATGTTAAAAGAGCAGTTGAACTCACTGTATGCACAAAGGACTTCATTAGAGGCAGATGACAGTAAATCTAAATAGCTTGGATGAATGAGTCTTGATTAAACGGCAAAAATTCGTCGTTTCATTGATGAATCAGGCAGTGTCAGTATTCATCAGCTAGATTGAAGAGAAAGTGCTTTAAAATAATCAGGGAATGGTTGATGACAGCAACATCAGGCATACAGTCAGGGACAGGGACAACAGATTCCGCAGATTCCGCAGATTCTGCTATCTCTAACAGCGCGCAAAGTCGTGACGATGCACACCGTGCCTCTCTGCGAGCTATGGGGTTCAATGATGATCAAATTAATGCCATTCTTGCATTAGCTGATCCAGATGACCAAGGCAACTCATTGTTACCCATGCATTTTAGCTTGTTAAATAAAGAAACCCTGAATACTTTACAGTATTCGGGGAATATGGATGGGCTTGCCAAGGAATTGGTGTTTTTACAGGCCCCTATTGCTTTGGTTAACGAGGTTAGTAATCCAGCTAACTGGAAAAACGGGCTTTATACCGGACCTGGCGCATCAAAAGTGAATGCCTATATTCTTGGTGAGAGTGTTGATTTTTCCGAGCCCAGTCTTGATGCTCTGGTGATGTCTGTATTAACGAGTCGTGCAGAAATTATTGAGACTCAGCTGCGCGATCAGATTACCGGTATTCAGGGACGAAATTCAGATCTTGAAGAAGCAAATGGCTGGTTGGCAAGAGCCAAACAGGGGAAGAAAAATGAGTCGGCATTTACTCAGGAATTTAAAGACTATTGGAGTAGTTTAGGTGCGACGCATCAAGGTAACGCCTCAACTTCGGATGATTGGGAAGTCAATATTCAATCTTTGAAAGGAAAAATTGAGGGTATGACCAGTCAGTCGCAGTTGGAAACAACCAAACTGCAGCAAACCATCAATAAATATAATCAGTCGTTTGAAATGTTGTCTAATTTTATCAATAAATACTATCAATCGATCAGTTCTATTATACAGAATTTACGTTAATAACTCATGGAGGAGTGATTGTGAATACAGAAAATACATCATCTCATGTGGACGAAGAGCTGGAAGAACAGCTGGTTGATTTTTTTGGTAAAGGTGGAACTTTTAAAGATTTAAAGCAAATGAGTGATGAAGCTATGGAGGCAATTTACTCCGTTGCTTATAACTTGTATCAAAGTGGTAAATATGCAGAGGCACAAAAAATATTCCAGTTTCTGTGTTTTTATGATCATTTTAACCGTAAGTATTTTATGGGACTTGGAGCCTGTCAGCAAATGCTAAAGCAGTATGATCAGGCATTGGAGATCTTTGCTTTTGCCGTGATGCTGGATGGAAGTGATCCCGGAGCCATGATTTATATGGGAGACTGTCATCTGGCATTAGGTGATCAACCGATGGCTATTCAATCCTATGAAATGGCCATGGATTGTGCCGGAGATAACCCTAAATACGCTTCAGATAAACAGCGTGCACAAAATATGCTGGAAAATATTGGTTATTATTAAATCGAAAATCAACGAATAGTAAATTTATTTAATAGTCTTATTTAATTGTTGTATAAGGAAAGTACTATGAGTCAAGCTATTGATGGTGCAAGCGGTGTTCCCGGTTCTCTTCCTATATCATTAGAAACTGAAGAAATCCAACAACAGCAGGAAAAGATTGCTAAGGGATATAATCAGGAAAATACCATTTCTCAAGTATCAGATGACTCTGGGAATGCACACAGTGAATTGAGAAGTCTTGAGCCACCTGAGATAAATCCGCCTTCACAACAAATAATGGCTGAGCACGAAGCCGCTATGGAAGAGTTCGGTCCGTTTAACGCTTTGCCGGAAACATTGGGTCTTGATGAAGAGATGACTAACATACTCTTTAAAAAGATGCTCACTAATGTAAAAGGCTTGCAATTAGGGGATTTGCCTGAAGGTAAAGCAGGAGTGCAACAATTAAAAGAGTTTATGCAGGATGTGACACTGAAATCATTTAAAGAATTACCCGGATTTGAAGAACCGGAAAATATAGAGGGACTTGGTAAGAAAATTGAAGCGTTTTTTAGTTCAATGGATGAAGAATTTAAATCGGTTATTGATAATCCATCGGGTTTGTTTAAGGAAGTGTTATCAGGTCCCTCGGCAAAAACAGACGATATTGTGATATCAAAACTGTTAATTAATCCTGATGATAAAGAAGCAAGAGCCTCTTTAACTAATTTGAGTCCTGAAAAACAAGCAGAAATTAAAGGAAGTTTAAAAAAAGAATGGGCTTTTGATGTAGATAAGCCGGATCAGATGGCTTATTTTGATCCAGCTAACCGTGCTGCTAATAATATGGATAAGAAAACTGCTACAGCGGTACAACAAATGTTTGATTTTCTTGAGGTTACATCCACAGTTTATGGCATAACAGGCCCTCAAGATTTGAAAGCTGAAATCATAAATGATTACAAAAAACTTCAGAAATTAATGATGGTAGGAAATAAGGAGTTATGGGATAGCGATATTATTACTATGCAATTAGTGCAGATTCAGGAAAAGCTACAGAATAATCGTCTGAAATTTGCGCAAGAAACTATTAATATTGCCAAAATAGAGCGGGAGCAAGCAACGGCTAAAACGATTAAAAACCTTCGGGAGCAAATAGCAAAAGCTGATCAGAAGGAAAGCGCTAATTGTGCGCAAAAGGCATTTGGATGGATCGGCTTTGTTGTACTTGTTGTAACAGCTGTCGTTACAGGAATTGTTTCAGGTGGCGCAGCAGCAGCTCCTTTAATGGTTGCTGCAGCAGTTACTTTAATGTTTCTGATTGATGGAGAGACGGGTGGAACAATTATGAGCGGAATGGTTGAAGGTTTAGGAGGAGATTTGCAGGGGTCAATTTTAGCAACTGTCATTATCACAGCTGTTATGATTGCGCTCACTGTTGCCTCTGCGGGAATGGCTTCAGGGGCCGCTGCCTCGACTCTATCATCGACCGCACTTCGAGTTGCTACTAACTTACAGCGTGCAATGGCGGTAGCTGGTGGTTTAACAGCGGTGGGAAGTGGTGCCACACAAATTGCGACAGCAACTTTTGCTTATGATATTGAGGAGTTGAAAGCAGATAATAAAGATATTCAGGCTCTGATGCTGCGGATTAATCAGTATTTGGAAGATAATGAGGATGAACTTCAGAAAGCGATTGAAGATTTACAGAGCGGTTTTCAGTCTGTCCTGAGTATCCTCAAGAGTAATCAAGATACAAAATCACAACTTATCAGAAATATGAGCAAAGCATAATTTAGTTGTTACAAGGAGGTATAAGGATGTCAGGCTCAATTCAGGGACCCGGTTCACAACCACTTACTACAACAACCATAGGAGCAGAGTCAGGTGCTGCACTGTCTAAAGGTGTCGGTAAAGGAGCAGTAGGTGATGCAGCGTTAAATATGCTCCAAAGTGAAAAAACTGTTGCGCAGTCCCAGATTGAGCATCGTCCTGCACTGGCTAAACCAGTCTCTCCAACAAAGACCTCCCAGTCAGAAGCTAAAACAGAATTAGCAGAACTGAATACTATCAGTGAAGAAGCAGAAGCTGATGTAGCTAACTTACTGAAAGCTCTTAAAGAGGGAAAGCTGTCACCCGAACAAAAACAACAATTAAACTCTTGGGGAGTTGATCTGGAAGATACAGGTAATTATCTGGAAATGCTAAAAGGAAAAAATCTGGATAATCCAAAAAATCAACGTTTTTTGCTGGCATCAATGGGACAAAAACAAGCAGAGGACGTCATGTCTTTGCGGGACCCTAAGGTATTGCAACAAGCGTTAACAGATAAATACGGTAAGGCTGGACTAGCCGAACAGATAAAGGATCTTAAGTCGCTTGGATATAACGAAAGCCAGATTAAATCTATGTTAACGATGGCCAGCCCTCATAAAGTTGATGCGCAATTATTATCGAAATATCCGGCTGGTACTAAAGAGCATAAGTTAGCTTCATTGGGATTTAATAAAAATCAGATGACTGAGTTGCTTGCTTTATTAAAAGGAGGAACCACACCTAAAGGTTCTATGGTCAATAATCAGTTTTTTCGGGATTTATTAGGTAAGGCTGGATTCAGTAAGACAGAAATTGATATGTTGCTGGCAACCAGCGATAAGAATGCTATGAGCAAGATGATTCAGCATGGACAGGATTTTTCAAAAGATCAGATCGATGATTTTTTAGTGGCAGGTCATTTATTCAAGACAATGGCTAGTAAAACCAATCCTGTCATGCCAGAGCATCTGGATCAGCTTTCCATGATTTTTGAAGTGTTAACACTACTGCATAAAATGGGCGCTAGAGAGCGACAGACATCACGGTTGACTCGGCAGATCGCATACGATGGCGCAAAAAAAGCGATTGAAGATCAGGCGGATGAAATCCGTAAGGCTGCCACAAAAACCATGGTTGCTGAAGTGGTTGGTGGAGCTATGTCCATTACAGGAGGTATGGCGAGTATTGGTGGAGCTGTTGGTGGAGGTCCTAAAGGAGGAACGGGCAAAACAGGTTCTCAGAATGGTAAGTCCGGCATGGCTGGAAAAGCTGATGATATTGAGTTGTCAAATCAAAAGAGCAGTTCAAAACAAAAAAATAATAACAGTAAAGGTAAAGGGGTAAAAGGAAATGTTGATGGCCAGACTCAGCAGCCATCTGCCGGTGGTAAAACCAAAAATAATACGGGCAAACAATCAAAAGATCTTGAAGGTCAGATGAACGAGGCTTCATCACAGAAAGCAGATACTAAAGCAGAGCAACAGACCATTCAAAACCGTCAAAAGACCGATATCAAGCGTGACCAAATGAAGACAGATATAAAACAGAATCAACAGAATGATCAGGTCACGACTAATTCTGTAAAAAATGCGCAAACGGATGGCGCGGGTGTACCAACCAAACCTGGGACGGGTATAAGAGATGGAGCTGCTGGTCGTGCCGGTCAAGTTCGGCAAAATACACAAGTCAATAATGGGAAAATGAATCCAAACCACTCACGTTATGATAAAAGCCCAGGCCAGAGTTCAGTGACGGGTAAACGGATTCCTTCGCAGCGAGAGCTGGATGTTAAAGAGTTCAGAAGTGGTAACTACAACCGTGATGGCAAACAGATGAACTGGAAAAATTTTCAGGAAGCCAAATACGGAAAAGGTAATTTTGAAAAAAAAGCTCAAGCCAAAACGGAACAACAAACGGGTGTCGGACGCTCTAATAATCAGTTAGGTTCAAAAGATAATGCGAAACAACCGACTGGAACAAATAACCGACAAACCCAAGCTAATAAACAGAAGGCGGATCTTGAAAATCAGCAGGCTAATGGAAAAACATCCAATAAACAAGCTGAAGATAATCAGCAGATGTCACTGCAAGACCGAAAAAAAGCAGAATTAAAAAGAGTTAATGAGCGTTTTGGAGGTAAGAGTGATTCTGAGGGGGGAACGTCTGGGAAAATTTCTGGTACATCAACACCAACAGTAGGTGGAAAAACCAATACGACGAAAGGAGGTGGACAAGGTAAATCAGGTCAGGGCAAATCGGATAAGGCAGAGTTTGAACAGGCTAATATGAAACAAGAGTCTGCTAAAGGAGATAAAAAATCGGCAGATTCTAAAGCAGATAAAGCAAAAAAAGATGCGAAAGCGGGTGATGCTGCTAAGAAAGCGGATATGGAACAGGCTCAGATGGAAAGTGCCCAGATGCAGCGTCGAACGACAATTGCTCAAGGTTTTGGGCAGGTTTTAAATGGGCTCGGTCAGGTTACTTCCGGTATTATTAAGTATCAGGCTGCTGAGCATAATGCGCGGGAGCGAGAATTGCAGGCTGTTCAGAAAGCCTATGAGAACGCCGCAACCAGTAGTGGGGAAATGATGCAGAATCATCATGAGCTGGTAAAAAATGCGTTAGGTAAATTTGAAGAAATTGAACGAACTACTGCTGATACTTTAAGAAATCTGGCTCGGGGATAATGATGAATCCTTTCCAAGAAGGACAGCTGACAGCTGATTGGGCTGTTTTTGCAGCTGATACACTGTTTGATCTCAGGGAGATATTACCGTAATGGATGGTTCAGGCGGTATAAAAGTTCAGTCACAATTACAGTCGACTGTCCAGCTGAAACGAGGCCAAACCGCGAACGCACAAATGGGTAAAGCGGCGGATGGCCAAGTTGTGGCGGGTAAAGCCAATGAAACATCCAAACTGGCAAATATGGCGGAAGAAATGAGCATGTTTGTGCGGGATTTTAATAATAAAAAAAGTCGTTTTGACAAAAGGAAGCTGAGCAGTGGGACCAGTCGTCAGCTGGAGCAAGTCAAAAAAGCACAAAAAGCGGGAAAGGTGGATGACCTTCTGCAGAAAGCCAAAGCAGGAGGCAAGATGACTCAGGGAGAAATGCAATTATTGAGGGAGTTCTTGCAGGATTCTTCTTATGAGTTGGATGAGCAAGGGCGTCAGGCATTTTCCCTGCTGGAAGAGTATGCGTCTGACGAGCCTGAACTGGCGGAGGATATGGCTGAACTTAAACAGGCGTTTTCTGAAACGCCGGGTGCTATTGACGCTGACCGGCAGATGTCTGAAGTGTTTTCCAAAGCAGTTCAACTCAAGCAAGGTAATATTCAGGATTTTAAAAGTCCCAGGGAAGCCATGCTGCGATTAGCGGAAAAATGTCGGGATGATAAGCTGGCTAAAGCGATTTGTAATACGCAAAAAATGTTAGGCAGTGAGTTGGGACAGATGAAAAGCGCTTCCATTCAAACAGAACCCGTTCGTTTTCAAACAGTCATCAACGATATTTTTACCTTAAAGGTACTTATTGCACTGACGGAAGAGTGTCAGATTGCAGAAGCTGCGACTAACCGGCAAATGGTCCGGCAGGGATGACGGTATGGATAAGCAGGTCATAGAAGGCATTTTGCTGGAACAAATTCTTAGCATGATTGAACAACAATGGGTAACTGAGTCTGATTTTGCCAAAATTCCCGGGCAGATGAATGTTCATGGCATCGAAGCCGAGATTTTTGTTATGACACGTATAGTCGATATTGTCCGCACTATTCCCGAAGAAGTATTTTCCAATGATGAAACCAAACAGGCTCTTCTGGCTGCAGCACAGGAATGTCTGGATAGCAAGATCGAACAGGAAGCCGAAGATGAGCTGGAAGACAGTACCAATATGGATTATGGCTATGGAGTTATCGGGGAGAATACCATTCATCATTCTGTCAGCAACTCAGGACAGGAGGACTCATGAGCTGGAAAGATGATGTAGTGTCTGAGCTGGGAGTCAGTATGGGGATGGAACAGCTTGATTTTGGTGAATCAAATGTACTGAGTCTCACCTTTGAGGAAAGCGGTACCCTGCATATGGAAAATCAGGATGAAGGGGTGCTGTTGTATTTATTCCAAAAGATTCCTGCGCATGATCAGTTAATTTTATTGATGAGAGCATTAAAACAGTGCCATTATCAGGTGAGTCAGCGCTTTCTCTTGCAGACTGGCTTAAATGAGGATGATGAATTGTTTTTTTGTGTTTTTCTGGATAATGAGGATTTTAGCCGCCCTCATGTGGAAAGTACCATTCAATATTTAATGGATCAGTTTCGACTGTTGTTGGCCGATTAACCGTATATAAGCCGTTAACTGATACAGGCTGAATGTAGCTCATTTACGTGGGATGGGAATATGCCTCAGGATAATGGGCACAAGACTGTTAAGTTTTTCTACGATTTATTCATGGAATGTTTAAGGTGGCAAGGATATGGCCGACAATATAATTAACCCAAAAGATCTGGCGAAGCAGGATGGTGGCGCTCTTGAAGATTTTGTCACCCCTGATGATGCCGATAGTGAAGAGGCTGAACGATTCAAAAACCTGATGTCTGGTAATGATGAATCAGATCAGACAAAACTGTCTGAAACCAATGTGGATAGTGGGGCAGTTCAGGCAGCAGAGAGAATATCAGGAAACCGTGGTGCTGTTGATCAGGTGGATCGTATTGATCAGCCGGGTTTGTTGGAAAAGGAAGAAAGTATTACGGGGATTCTGTCAGATAGTGTGGAGTCTGTTGCAGAACCCACTATGGGGGATAAGATTTTACAGGGGTTTCAGAATGTCCGGGATCATGTGGAAAAAGGTGCACAGGAAGTGGGTTCACACCTGAGCCCGGCCGGAGAAACCATGAGTATGCGCGAGATGTTCCAGACGCAAATGGCCATGACTAACCTGATGATTACAGAGGATTACATCGGTAAAGTCGTCAGCAAAGGAACGCAGGCTTTTGACTCATTATTGCGTAACCAGTAAAACATTTGGCATTTCGCCAGCAATCAGGCGTTGTAAAGATTTTGTGCTGGTTCTTTGCTGTCTGATATTAGTCGGATGCAAGGCTGAGTTGTATTCAGGTCTGGGTGAAAAAGAAGGTAATGAAATGCTGGCAGTTTTATTGGATGCTGGTATTGATACAGAAAAAGTATTCAATAAAAAGGATCGTGAAATCACCTTGATGGTGGCTGCCAGTGATGTTTCCCAGGCCGTTAAGCTGTTAGGCAGTTACGGCTATCCCAAGGAGAAATTCTCATCAGTCGGCGATATTTTCCCTAAAGATGGCCTTATTTCTTCCCCAACCGAAGAGCGGGCTCGTTACACTTATTCCATGTCTCAGGAATTGTCAGCCACGCTTTCCATGATTGATGGCGTGATTGCCGCACGGGTTCATGTTGTGTTGCCTCAGGAGCAGGATAAACTGTCAGATATTATTCATCCGTCGTCTGCTTCCGTCTTTATTAAATATACGCCGGAACTGGAATTAGCTGGCTTGATCCCAAAAGTTAAGACATTGGTATCGAACAGTATTGAAGGCCTTGAACTGGATAAAATTACGGTTTCTCTTTTCCCCGCTTCACGAATCAGTGATATCAATATAATCCGTGAAGCGACAGAGTCCGTCATGTCGATACAGGTAAGCGTTAACTCTGCTATGCGCCTGCGCATTGTTTTGTTTGTGTTTTTGATTTTATTACTGGCTGCAGTCGGTGGTATGGCTGTTATGGCATGGCTGATGCAAAGCAAAAAGAGAAGAAAGGGTGGCATTCCATTGATGCAAACCATGCAGTCAGGCATTACAACCGGCATTAATAAGGTTAAGGAAAAAACCGCTAAAACAAAACCAGAAAAAACCAAACCGGTTAAAGATCGCCTGCCCGATCTTGGTGATGACCATGATGATCATGCATAAACAGCACAATAGGGCATCCTTATGGTAGCCCATCAAACGATTTTCTCCGGTGAAGCGAATAACAGCCTATTCAATAAAGTGGTGACATTTAATAGTTGTCCTGCCGATTATATTCATGAAAGCTGGTTTAAGCATATACAGTATGGTGAGTTGATAAGCTCCTTACGGGATAGTCATGACGCTCAGCCATTTTTATCAGAGCACTTGCTGGCAATATTATCTCTTCAGAAAGAGTGGGATTATGCATTTGAATTATCGGAAAAGCGTATTGCTCTGGACGACTCTGAAATTTTGATTCGGTTGCCACTTTATATAGGAATAGTGCTGAATGAAACGGTCATTCGAAAAGCGATAAAGCGCAGTGATCGTCTCGCGCTGGAAGCGACCTTAGGAAAAGAAGCTTATTTGTTTGCGGTTAAGAAAGCGCAATTTTTGTTCAGGCATCGTCAGGATAATGCTCAGGCATCCATTGACTGGGATCATATTGATCGATTTAAGAATTTTATTATTTTGTCCGGTCTTCAGGTGATGGCTGTGGTCTATGGGGAAATGCCCAAGGCTTTTTGTGAAAGGCTTTATATTAAACTCCCTGTCGCATGGAAAAAACATCTGTCAAAAAAGGTTGGGCTCTCACTGAGTAAACAGGATTGTTTGAACTTACTGACAAAAACTTATAAGGAGGTGAACCGACAATGGCATCACCTATTATCCTGACTCAGGGACAATTACACGTTGATCCTTCCTGCAAGGTTCTTAAGGCGAAAGATTACGCCTTATATATGGATGCTCAGAGTATTATTGCGGAAGCTAAAAAACAGGCTGAATCTATTGGCCAACAAGCTCAGGAAGATTATCAGAAAGAAAAAGCCAAAGGTTATGAGGATGGGGTAGACCAAAGCAAAATCGATCAGGCAGATCAGATACTTAAGGTTGTCAGCCGTACCATTAATTATCTGGCCAGTATTGAGAAAGTAATGGCCGAATTATTGATGTCCAGTATACGAAAAATTATTGGTGAATTTGATCAAGATAAACTGGCCATCAGTTTGGTGAAAAATGCTTTGCAGCACGTCCGTAATGAAAAACAGGTAACGATTCGTGTGCCGGCTACTCAGTATGGAATGGTCAAAGAACGGTTAAATGATATTCTGGCTTCTTATAAAGGGGTAGGTTTTATTGATCTGATTTCTGATCCACGGCTTTCTACAGGGGACTGTATCATGGAAAGTGAAATCGGTGTGATTGAAGCCAGTATTGATGTTCAGTTAGCCGCTCTTCAGAAACGGTTTGAACAGGCTAATGCAGAGATGATCAGTGGCATTGGGCGTGAGGCGGAAACTTCAGTTTAAATGTAGTAGTTCAGACTTGACCTGACATTTCCTCAGATTTCTATTGTATTTGGTGGGCTAGTACAGAAACGGATAATCGGCAACTATTATACGTTAAAAACGAGGAAAGCCTTAGCCTGGTTCGACTATTACTGCAGCAATTGCAGCGAGTGGTTCACGAGTTCGTGTTAACACCAAGGGACTTTGTCGTACTTTAATTACCAAGCGACTTTGTCATTTTTGATCACCCGGGGATATTGACGAATCACTCTCAACAGTGATTCTCTTGGCGTCTTTGTGCACACCAGGAGAT
>NSIT01000050.1_pt1 | contig 19163 bp, 14 predicted proteins | sample 1450681 | NCBI WGS metagenome assembly NSIT01 (sample SAMN07455404, study PRJNA386592) | invertebrate metagenome | isolation source: Endozoicomonas-like sequences binned from scallop gill tissue | host: Pecten maximus | place: United Kingdom: Lyme Bay MPA | collected 2013-06-01
CCGTATTTAGCTTTCCAGTTGTAATAGGTGGCATCAGAAATGCCGTATTCCCGACAAACCTCTTTAACCAAACGACCTGCTTCGACCTCTTTCAGGATTTTGACAATCTGGGTTTCGCTATAGCGTGATTTTTTCATCATTATTCTCCGTTGCTGTCAGTGTAGTCGGAGAACTCTGATTTAAAATGTCTCTATTTTTGGGGAGGGTTACAAAGAGAATAATCGCATCATCAGGTTGTTGGCTTTGCCGGATTTTATGGATTTGGGGCTTAATGAGTTCCCACTCTCATGCTTCTCGCATAAAAGACGTATCAATTTCTGTATCAAAATGCTCGATGTTGCAGACAATACAGCCGCTTTTTAAATATTTCAGCATATGGCAGTCACAGGCGTGGATATTGCCTGTAGTTGTAACAAGCAGGTCTATGGACTGAAGCAATAGCTGGTTAATATATCTCCTGCTCACTTATTTTGACCGTTGCTGTAGGGAGAAACCGCTTCATAACCATCCAGTCAAGCCTGCATGGCACAAATCGGGTCAATCCCGGAGGTTTTTACAATCATACCTTCCTGACGCAGTGATGCTGCAGAACTTTTCACCACATCACCATAGCCAATAACCAGAGCTTTTTTTCTCGCCAGTAAATGATCTGTTGCCTGTTTTATGGCGTTATTCAGTGAATGGTGGCAGCCGTATCGGTTGTCGTTTTTACTTTTGGTGACAGCGTCGTTTACTTAAATGGCAGGCACTTTCAGCCGGTTTTGGTTTAACATCTCCTTTAAACGATGGATTCTTGTAGTTGTTTCCTCTGAAATCCCATGGACGTAATCAAGTAGTGGGTTATGCCGGTCATGGAGAATATGGGTAAGGTCTCCTCTATCATCCAATATCATATTGCCTTTCTATGACTCTCCTTCTTTGAAAATAGTTTGTTCGATGTACCACCAGAATTCTTCTTCTGTCCCGCCTTTCCAGGCAAATACCCTGAATGCCTGTCCGAGCAATAGCCGCTGCTGCATGATCCTGAGTGGAAAAAACATTGCAGGAAGGAAGACCAACGTACTTAATGGGCGAGGGAGATATTCGTAACACGGTAATCACATAACGTGTTCTGAAAATTCATGAAATCGTTCTGTCTGATATAAGTATTTCAACAAAAAAAGACTCGATGTGTACTTGTCCGGATTCTCTATTCTGTTGTTTATTTGCTGTATTTCAGCGTTTGTATTGCCAGATTGTAGTTAATACAACTTTCCTGCTTAAAAGACGGAAAAAAGATAAATAATCGTTCGGTTTTTACTCTCTGTTGTCTGAGTAAATAAGCGTTTATCCTTATCGACTAACAGAGATAAAGATTGACAGTTTTTGTAAGCTTTTATGGTTGTTAGAAAATCATGTCCAATAGTTTTCTATAGCAATTTTTTATGTGTTTAAAGTGATCTGTATCTTTTGTTTTTTTAGGCAAAAGAATATTGGATTTAAATTTGCTGCAGCATCACGTTTTCGCGATGGGTGATGGAATGAGTGATAATTATCTTAACGTATACACGAGCCTGACCGGACGGCTTCTCTTAGAGAATCCGGTATTGAATAAAGGCACGGCATTTTCTCCGGAAGAGCGTACAGAACTTGAGCTTTATGGTTTATTGCCTCCCCGTGTCGAAACATTGGAAGAACAATGCCATCGTACCTATGAGACGTTACAGCAAAAGCCTACACCTATTCTTAAACATCTGTATTTAAGGGCTTTGCAGGATACCAATGAAACGTTGTTTTATTCACTGGTAAAAGCTCATCTGGAAGAGATTTTGCCGATTATTTATACGCCGGTTGTCGGTCAGGCTTGCCAACGTTACAGTGATTTGTATCGTCGTCCACGGGGTCTTTATGTGTCATGGCCTGAGCGGGATAAGATGGATACCATTCTGGCTAATTTCAAGCGCAACATCGAAGTTATCGTAGTGACGGACGGCGAACGCATCCTGGGATTAGGTGACCAGGGAATTGGAGGAATGAGCATTTCCATCGGTAAGTTGTCTTTGTATACTGCTGTGGGTGGAATTGCACCTAATAAGACCCTGCCTATTGTTCTTGATTGCGGCACCAATAATCAGGAACTGCTCCATGATGATCATTATCTGGGATGGCGGCACGAAAGGTTACAGGATGAAGATTACTATAACTTCGTTGACCAGTTCATTCAGGCCGTACAACGTCGCTGGCCTAATGTCTTGTTCCAGTTTGAAGATTTCGCTATCAATCACGCGACGCCATTGTTGGAAAAATACCGCGATCAGCTGTGTACGTTTAATGACGATATTCAGGGAACAGCAGCAGTAACGGCGGCATCACTGGTTGCAGCCTGTAAAGTGGCTGGCAAAAAACTGGAAGACCTGCGCATAGCTTTTCTGGGAGCGGGTTCTGCCGGGTGTGGTATTGCCGATCAGTTGGTACGCTTGCTGATGGGACGCGGATTATCTGAGGAAGAGGCCAAAGGCCGGATTTATATGGTAGATCGTTATGGCTTGCTCCATGACAAGATGGAAGGACTTAGGGACTTCCAGCAGAAACTGACGCAACCTTACGACAAAGTAAAAGGATGGTCTGACGATGATGCCATCATGCTGGAAGATGTAGTCGACAACATTCATCCGGACGCTATTGTAGGTGTTTGTGGCCAGCCGGGTAAATTCTCCCGCAGCATGATTCAAAAAATGGCTGAATATCACGATCGGCCGATTATTATGCCTTTGTCTAATCCTGTTAGCCGGGTAGAGGCTTTTCCGGAAGAGATTATTAAATGGACAGAAGGCCGTGCATTAATTGCCACCGGCAGCCCATTCCTGCCGGTAGAGTATAACCAACGTACATTTAATATTGCCCAGTGTAATAACATTTATATTTTCCCTGGGCTGGGTTTGGGCGTTCTGGCCAGTGGTGCTCAACGGGTATCTGATGCCATGCTGGATGTGGCTGTTGAGGCGCTGGCTTCAGCCGCTCCTGCGCTGGAAGATGATCAAGGTGCCTTGTTGCCTGAACTGAAAAATATTGAGGCGGTCACGAACCAGATTGCTTTGGCTGTTGCCATGAAGTCTCAGGAAGAAGGGCTAGCCCCGGCTCGTGAAGAAGCTGAGATGGCTCATAGGATTGCCCATAAGCGTTGGAAAACCATCTATCCTGAATTGCATATGACGTATTGTTAATAGTTATTCCTATTAAAATAGGTCCGAATAAAAAAGAGCTGCCTGTATCTTAAAACAGGCAGCTCTTTTTTTATTTTCAGGAAATGCTTGTATTCCAGAATGAGCTTGCTTTCAAGAAGAGTGTTTTATATCGGCAAATACAAACGCTTATTATTGATCTGCATCATTTATCCTTAATGGTTTGCCACATGTACTGTTTTTTGTGCTATGGTTTTGTCGATTTTTGTTCGGTCGCTACCAAAGTTAATGGTTGTACCTCATGTTGGTACGGGTTAACTCTGGGCTGAGCCTCCCTCCTTCAGATGCTTTTCAGACAAGAGGAAAGTTGATGACTATTCTGAAAATGGCAGACATGGATCTGTCGGGTAAACGTGTTCTCATTCGTGAAGACCTTAATGTTCCGGTAAAAGACGGGAAAGTGGCCAGTGATGCAAGAATCGTAGCAGCGCTGCCTACCCTGGAAAAGGCACTGGCAGCCGGCGGACGAGTGATGGCAATATCTCATCTGGGGCGTCCCGAAGAAGGCAAATACGAAGAAAAATTCTCACTGCAGCCGGTAGCTGATTATATTGCTGATGCGCTGGGACAACCCGTTCGCCTGATCAAGGACTGGGTGGATGGCGGATTTGATGTAGCTGAGGGTGAGCTGGTTATTCTTGAAAATGCCCGCTTTAATCCGGGTGAAAAAAAGGACGATGATGCGTTAGCCAAAAAAATGGCGGCGTTGTGCGATATTTTTGTGATGGATGCTTTTGGCACGGCGCATAGGGCTCAGGCTTCTACCCATGGTGTGGGCAAATACGCACCGGTTGCCTGTGCAGGTCCTTTGCTGGTGAGAGAACTGGACGCTCTGGGTAAAGCACTGGATAAACCGGCACGTCCTATGACGGCCATTGTGGGCGGGTCTAAAGTTTCTACAAAACTGACTGTTCTGGAATCTCTCTCTTCTCTCTGTGATCACCTGATTGTTGGTGGTGGTATAGCCAATACTTTTTTGGCCGCTGCCGGTAAGAATGTGGGGAAATCTCTGTATGAAGCCGACCTGATCCCTCAGGCCAGAGCGTTGATGAAAAAAATGACGGTGCCTCTGCCTGTTGATGTGATTTGTGGCAAAAAATTTGATGAAAAAGAACCCGCTGTCCTGAAAAGCGTGGATGAAGTGGTCGATGACGATATGATTTTTGATGTGGGCCCTGAAACACAAAAGTTGTTTGCAGAGATTCTGAAAGACGCAAAAACCATTCTCTGGAACGGACCTGTGGGTGTTTTTGAGTTTGATCAGTTCGGTGAAGGGACACAAGCTTTATCTATGGCGATTGCTGAATCCGATGCTTTTTCCATTGCCGGAGGCGGTGATACGCTGGCTTCTATTGATAAATATGGTATTAAAGATCAGGTGTCTTATATTTCCACGGGTGGTGGTGCTTTTTTGGAATTTGTGGAAGGTAAGACGTTGCCCGCAGTTGCTATGTTGGAAAAAGCGGCACAACAGGCGTAAGTGATATTTATAATGTAAAGTATTCCGTGATCTGTAAGCAGGAAATATTTTCCTGCTTCTTTTTACTATTGTCGTGTTGTTTTTCAAAGTATGTTGATGGACATGTCTCAGTGGATATGAAACAAATTGCTTCGGATTGCTTTCAGTTGTATGTAGTTGGTGGTTATAAGGGTGTTCAGTAAGAAAATCAAAGATTCCTTTATGACTAAACTGTTATGACAAAGTTGATATTTTTTAAGTTTTTTCATTATATATTGGGCTATTTTTTCCACGGTTGTATAAATTACTGTAGGGTATTTTGAATCTGAGTGTTGTCCGATAAAACTCAGAAAATCTTTTTCTGATTCGGATAAAAGTATAAGTTTTTCTGGTGGAATCCTTTCCAGATTTTCAAAGACGGAAAGATAACCTGTTAAGTAACCTGTGCTCAGGGCTTCAGCTTTTAGCCATTCTCTGAAAAAGGCTATCTGCCCTACTTCTTTAAGGTATGGACTCCAATTTTCTGGTATAGTTGTTTGCTGGAGAATCCATGCTTCTCTGGCAAAATGGGAATCAATTACTCCGTCTTCCTGTTTTTTAAATAAAGGGGTTAAAACGGCTTTTTCCTCCGTAATCATACATTGTGTTCTTATATGTGTAAGGTTGGGAATGACTTCCTGTACAATAAAAAAATCATGAGGTTGAGGTGCTGTATTTTTTTGTTTAAATATTTGTGTCAGATAGTGTAAAAAACTATATTCATCTTTACAGGAAAAAATAGAATTGATTTTTTCCATATTGTGAGAGTGTTGGAATATTGTTCCAAGACTACTTCTTTTAACGATAAATATTTTTTCGCCGGGACTATTGAAAAACTTGATGTTACAAAAACCACAAAATTTGTTTTTTTGTTCTTCTTTTTTTTGAGTGTATTCAGAACTCTCTATGGTCATTATTTGGTGTTTTGATACAATCATTGTTTCAGGATATTTTAAAAAGGTTGGTCTTTTTTGTGTGTTTTTACCTGTCTGAATATAAAAGCAGCCAGCTCATTCATGATTTTTTCAAAACCAAAGAGGTGGTTCAGTAAGTTTGGAAATAATCCGCTGGATAATAATATCTTTCCTTCTATGCATCTGTTGGATACTAAAATTTCTTGCTTCATTAATAAAAAATGGGTTATTGCATTTCCATACATATTAAGAAAAAGACAGCCTTCAGTTCCTTTGGCTAAAATAGAATGAAACTGCGTTAGCACGGTGCCTGAAGCCATACCGACAACTGCTTTTCTGATTTTTTCAGAATAGACTTGCATAGGTGGCCAGCATGCCATGTGATTTTTATCGAGATCCATTCCTTTTGGAAGATGTAACGTTTGTGCGTCTGGTATAATGCTACTGGCAGAAAAATCCTGAAATTCAAAAACCGTAAAGGAGTTTCCGTCATCAGGTATACCGATATCAATGACCATATTTTCAAAGCGGGATATATTTGCCTGATCCGAAGATCACCCCGTCATTTTGAATGCCCAATCTTCTGATTGTTTTCGGAATGACTGAATATTTGTCCAGACGTCTTTCATATATTTAGGTGCAGCGACTTCTATAAAGCATTCATCATTGCCTGTAACGGATAGTGACCAGAAGATGCTGTGTAAAAAAATTATTGTTTTTATCTTATTTTTCACAGGGAGACCTTTTAGGTGGCAGGGCAGTGAACTGAAATTTATGAAAAAGGTTAGAAGAGCTTTGATAATTAGCAAGTGGCACAATGTCATAAATAAATACAATGAAGATTCACAGTTTGTTGAGTTATGCTTTTCTTTGGTTGGAGCTGTATAAAAATTGTTCTTGTTTGACATGGTGCTTAAAAGCTGTTGTTTGAATACTGAAGAGCTTTTGAGACTTTTATTTTTTTATGGTAGAAAACCATGAGTAACGATCGGAATCAGAGAAAGGCTTATGTCACAGTACGAGCAAATGCAGCCAGGTTGGTATTTATTAAAAACAAAAAGAAGAGAAGAACTGCGCGCCCGTGACCATTTAGACAACCAAGGCTTTGACACTTACTGCCCTGAAGTTCAGAAGCTGGGCGAAACACAAAAAAAATTGCTGTTTCCGGGTTACCTGTTTTTAAGTCTGGGTCTTAAGGATCTCGAAAAATATTACAAAATACGCTCTACCCGCGGCGTTTCTGAAATTATCAATTTTAAGCGGATTACAAAAAAACTGCATGAAGATAACCGTCTGTCACTAGACCAGAGTCGTGCAATGGGAGGTGTTTTACCTGAACCTATACCTAATGGCGAAGCGGTAATACAGCAGGTCAATGATTTGATCACCGTTTTGCAAACTCAGCCACAGGATAATAAAAAACAATTTAAGGCTGGTGACAATGTTATTATTGATAATCCGTTATACAAGCATTTACAGGCAACCTTTATTAAAGGGCTGAACATGGATAGGGGGTTGGTGCTGATTAATTATATAAAATCCCAACGTAATGCTGCCGGCCATATCGAGAAAAGCTGTGTTGCTTCCGGGCAAAAGGTGGCGATTAAGATCAGGGAACTTGAATTTTGTGATAAACATTGAACAAATAAAAGCGACTATCAAACCACTGACTTTTTCCGGGGGAAAATTATCATCTGAGGAAGAGGCATACAGTCGCTATTATGGTATTGATCTGGATGTTCAGATCGCCGGAGTATCGCATCAGATGGGATTCATTGAGACCAGATTATGTCGGATTGTTGGTCACGTTTATCAGCCTGTAAACAGTAAGGGAACGTTTTTTCTCGTACACGGTTATTACGACAATGTCGGCTTATATGGTCACGTTATCCGGTTGTTGTTACAGCAACAGTACACGGTATGTACCTACGATTTACCAGGGCATGGTTTATCCGATGGTAAGCGGGCAACTATTGATGATTTTTCCTCCTACACTCAGGTTCTGACGGAAGTAATCGAGCATGTTCAGGGTCATTTGCCTAAACCTTGGCATGGTTATGGGCAAAGTACCGGTTGTGCAATTTTAACGGAGTTTTTGCTGGAGAGAACAAAAGCCGGCGGGGATCTGGTGTTGGATAAAATAGTGTTATCTGCACCTTTGGTGAGGCCTTATCGGTGGAGTTGGGGTCGAATCCAGTTATACTTGTTGCGTCCCTTCATTCATCAGCTGCCAAGGCATTTTACCAATAATTCCAGAAATCAGGCGTTTCTCGAATTTGCCCGAAAGGAGCCGTTAGCACCCAGAATTCTTCCTGTGGAATGGGTTAATGCTATGGATCGCTGGATTCGCCGGTTACAGAAAGAATCCTCCAAAATTAATTGCGATCCTTTTATTTTACAGGGGACACACGACAGAACAGTCGATGCCGCGTATAACATTCCGTTCCTGAAAAAGCTGTATAAGCAACCTAAAATTTTTATGCTGGAAGGAGCCGGGCACCACTTACCCAATGAACTTCCGGAAACCCGACGCCAATATATGGAATGGTTGTCTTCTGTATTGCAATAAATCAGTTGTTGTTTACATAAGATCGATGAGTATTATTAACAGATTTTACTGGCCATCATCCGGAGGGCCTGTATCTCGTCAGGCCAGATGGTATGGTCAATGGTTTCCAGTACTATGGGTATACCATCAAATCGTGGATCCTGCATAATGAATTCAAAAGCTGTCCAGCCTATTTCTCCTTGTCCCAGGCTGTGGTGCCGATCTTTCCGGGAACCCAGCTCTGTTTTGGAATCATTAATATGCATGCCTTTCAGATACTGAAAACCTACAATTGTTTCAAAATCGTGAAATGTTTTCTGGCAGGCTTCCCGGCTTCTTAAGTCATACCCTGCGGCAAAGGTATGACAGGTATCGAGGCAGACACCGACACGATTTTTGTCGTCTACCTGCTCGATGATGGCGGCCAGCTCTTCAAAGCGCCAACCCAGATTGCTGCCCTGTCCGGCGGTATTTTCAATGACTGCAGCCACCCCTTGGGTTTGATCCAGTGCGATATTAATGGATTCAGCAATACGGGTAAGACAATCTGATATCGCTATTTGTCGTAAATGGCTGCCAGGATGAAAATTCAGCCGGTTAAGGCCCAGTTGCATGCAACGCTGGATTTCTTCCACAAATGCTTTTCTGGATTTATCTAATGCATCAGCCTGAGGGCTGCCCAGATTAATTAGGTAGCTGTCGTGAGGCAGGATTTGATCCGGTTGGTAATGATACTGTTTACAGCGAGACTGAAATAAACGGATGTTTTCATCAGTAAGCGGTTTAGCCTGCCATTGACGCTGATTTTTTGTAAACAACGCAAAAGCTGTCGCTCCCAGTTCATGGGCATGGATTGGAGCATTTTCAACTCCGCCGGCTGCACTAACATGGGCACCGATGTATTTGACCATAGTTATGCCTTTGAAAAATATATTTGTCAGAATAAAGACAGTATGTCGGAACAGCCGATTGTTTAATATCAGGAATACGGCCAGTAGAAGAAACGGAAAGTAGGTAAAACTGTGGATAGTTTTCCCCATCGCTTGTGGTAAAAATAGGCGCCCATTAGCTGACAACGGTATGATAGAAGAAATAGCGGACGAACGTGTGTGAGTATAACGGTTGTTGATAAAATTTCAGTCTTATCAGATGGGGATACTGGCCACAGGGAATTTTCGGGTTTTTTGTCGGTTGGCTGCCTTCCTTCTCTATATCGGTCTTTTTGATGACTATCATTTAATGAAAGCTTTTTGACGGGAGCCATGCATGTACAAAGGGAAACTCTATATTATTTCAGCACCTTCCGGTGCTGGAAAAACCAGTCTGGTCAAAGCGATGGTGAAATCAACGCCTCATGTTAAGGTGTCTGTATCCCATACCACACGTATCCCAAGGCCTGGGGAAGAAAATGGGGTTAATTATCATTTTATCTCTACGGCCAGCTTCCGGAAGATGTTAGGAGAAGGAACATTTCTGGAGCATGCCCAGGTATTTGATAACTATTACGGTACCTCGGAATCTTGGGTTCGTGAACAAATGGGTCATGGTGTCGATGTTATTCTGGAAATCGACTGGCAGGGGGCTCAGCAAGTTCGGAAACTCATGCCTGGTGCCGTCAGTATCTTTATTTTGCCTCCTTCCAGAGATGTGCTCCGGGAGCGCCTTATTGGTCGTGGACAGGATGATATGGCGATTATTGAGAGGCGTATGGGACAGGCTGTGGATGAAATTTCTCACTATCCTGAATTTGATTACCTGATCATTAATGATGAATTTGATCTTGCCCTGCGGGACCTGCAAACCATTATCCGCAGCCGCCGACTTTCCATTGATTGGCTGCAAAGTTATAAGGCAGAATTTCTTAAAAACCTGTTGCAGTAACATACTCTATCTGTGTCTTATCGGTGGGTAGATGGGGACTAACTGCTAGAATAAAAAGATACCTATGAGAACAGGCAGCAAAGGATTGCAATTATGGCAAGGCCCGGATCGGTCGGAAACGAAAACAGTGTCCAGTCGCTTTTTCCCCATAAAGAGCAGCAGGAAGCATTGCCTGAACCTCAAAAGGGAGAATTCTCTCGTTTTCAGGTAAGTCGGGCTCCTGTCAGAAAAAAACAGATGCCTTCACCAAAGCCTGTGGACAGTTCGGGGAAAAGACTGGACGCTTATAAAGTGAGTCCGGCCTTGACTCATGTGGCAGGTGATCCTTGCGAAGATGTTATGGTACATCATGACACTCAATCCCAGGCGTCTGATCATTTACCGGTTGATCGGTGGAAAAAACAACCGGTTTGGAAACAATTAAATAAAAAACTCAAGGGTTCATCTCAACCTGTTGGCCATAAGCAGTCAGAAGCTTTTTTACATCATCTTTCTACACGCAATTTTTCTAATCACAAAGAAATCAATACAGCCATGCTTTTTGCGGGAAATGCTTTTCAGGAAGGAAAGTTGTCAAAGGAGCAGTTGCAAAACACCCTGAATCTTCTGACAGAATGCTACAAAGACATTAAGAGTCAGGAGCTGTTTGATTATATTATGAGAGAAGCAGAAGCGCCTTCCGGCAATACTCGGAAACTTCATCCTTTTGTTGCATTGACGGATACCATGACCCATCTCGAAATGGGCGATTCGGAATTGATTCTGCCGGTCAGGGACACCCGTTTTATTATTCCCACAGAGGGACTACTGCAAATGGGGATTGATCCGGACAGCCTGCCTGATCCTGTGTCCTTAGCTTATGATATTAAGGCACGGGTGGTGAATTCTGTACGGGAAGCCTGGCAGGCCGCTGCACCTGACCGACACAACCCGGTCACCCTGGATACGGTCTGTAAAGATATCCGTGAATGCTTGTATGATTTTATCCAATCCCAGCTTCGTGAACTGGATGCCCGTCAGGATCATTGGCTATTAAAGGATGTACCACCCAAGATGATGAATCGATTGTACACAATTGAAGGAAAAGCGGTGGCTCGTCTCGAAGGAATGGTACGTCATATTCAAACGGGTTTTCCAAAAAATGACTGGAGCGGTATCAGTCGGTATCTGGCGGGGCAGGGTATCGATGTGTTGAATCGCTATCAACAGGAAAAGCTGACGTTTTTTCAGCAGCAGGTTGTTGAACAGGTGGATCAGACACTGTCTCAACTGGAAACGGAACAAATCAGCGGAAGGCTTGAGGAAATGAGTTCGGAAGAACTGCTGATTCATAAGCAGCAGTTAAGCCATCTGATGCAATGTTGTAATAGCTATCCGGGAAACTGGCAGCAGGACAATAATCGAATGGCCACTCTTCAGGCATTTCAGGGAGTGTTGACAACACTCATTAATGAACGGCAAGTTCTGGAACAGGCTGATCAGTTTATTCGTTCCTTTGATGATCGATTTAATAGTGGAAAACAAACAGGCATTAATACAGATGAATTGTTGGGAAGTCGCTCTTCATTATATGCCTTACAGGAAAATTTAAGACAGTTGAATAATATTGATCCGGACATGATTGCCAATAGAAAACGTATTTTAAACGATATAGACGAGCAAATTGGCGAATTGCTGGATGATGGCGCAACATTCGTTTGATCACAATATGTTGCGCTCTGTATGAATACCTGTCTTTCCTTTGTTGTTAAAAACAGGGAAAGACAGATCAGAAGTATGGTTAAGACAGATGGATTCCTTAAATAGCCTTGGTCGCTTTTTTCAGCCACTGGGTATCATCATCTGAGAGAAGTGGTGCCAATTCATTAAACACTCTCTTTTGATAATGATTCAGCCAGGTTTTTTCTGCGGTATTCAGCATGTCTGCCATTAATGGGCGAGTATCAAAGGGAGCAAGCGTCATTGGGCAGAGACAGTAAAAATCACCAAATTCTGTCTGGCTGTCTTCCTGTACTAGCATAATATTTTCCAGTCGGATACCGTGTTTTTCACTGCGATACACTCCGGGTTCATTGGTCACGAGCATGCCGGGCTCCAAGGGAGTATCAATCCATCGAGGACTGATGCTCTGTGGCCCTTCGTGGACATTTAGGAAATATCCCACGCCATGACCAGTACCGTGATTGAAATCCATTCCCTGTTGCCATAAGGGCTGTCGAGCTAATACATCCAGCTGTAGACCACGGACTCCTTTTTTAAAGCGGGCAGTGGCCAGATTAATATGGCTTTTCATGACCATTGTGTAGTCACGGCGCTCTTCATCTGTCAGCTCACCACAGGCAAACGTACGGGTGATATCCGTGGTGCCATCCGGGTATTGTCCGCCGGAGTCGACCAGTAACAGACTACGGGGCTGAACTGTTGCACAGGTGGAGGGTTCAGGGCTGTAATGGACAATGGCGCCATTGGCTTCGTAACCTGAAATAGTGGTAAAACTCGGCCCTTTGTATTCTGTGGATTCCTTCCGGAAATCTTCCAGCTTTTCTGCAATGCTGCATTCTGTGTGTGTTCCGGTTGATACAGCACTCGACAGCCAGTGCATAAACCGCACCATGGCCACACCGTCCCGACGGTGGCACGCTTCCATGGATTTTATCTCCGTGGCGTTTTTAACCGCTTTCAGTAATCGGGTGGGAGAACTTTTTTCGATGATCGTTACATTATGAGGTATTGCGTCAAAGAGAGCTGTGCTGGTGGTGTCAGGGTCTGCAATCAATTGACAGTCAGCAGGGAGCCGGGTCAGGTAAGAGATAATTTCGTTATAGTCGTGAAACTCAATGCCGGAAGTTTTCAGTGCTGTTAATGCTTGGGGTTCAATGCGGTTTTGGTTAATAAACAGGTCGGTCTTGTCTTCTGAAATCATGGCGTAGGCCAGAAATACAGGGTTGCACTCAATATCCGTACCCCGCAGGTTCATGAGCCAGGCAATATCATCCAGTGTGGTGATCAGCAGTTGATTGCCTCCGGCATCTTTTACTGCCTTTCGGGTTTGGATCAGTTTTTCTTCCCGTGTTTTGCCGGCCAGTGCATCATCGTGAAGGAATACTGGCTCTGCCGGCATGGCAGGTCGGTCTGTCCATACGGTATCCAGAAGATCTTCCGTATGTTTCAGGGAGGGAGACAAGGCGTTCAGAGATTGAATCATTGCCCTGCTTTTTGATTTACTCAGAACATTGCCATCAAAACCAATGGTGCATTCCGGAGAAAGATTTTCGATCAACCACCGGTGAATGGAAGGTACACCGGCTTCACCGTCACGCATCAGTTCAATATTGCTTTCCTGGAGTTCTTGTTCCGCCTGAAGAAAATAACGGCCATCGGTCCAGAGTGCTGCTTTTTCGTGGAGTAAGACCAAAGTACCGGCTGATCCGGTGAAACCGGACATCCACGTCCGGCCTTTCCAGTGGTCAGCCACGTATTCACTTTCATGGGCATCGGCACTAGGAATGATCCAGACATCAATGTGTTGTTCGGACATAGCCACACGTAAGGCGTGCAGCCGCTCAGGAATTGTTGACATAATCATTACAATCTTTCTCTGTTGTTGTACGTTTATCGCCTGATAATAGCAAGTTATTGGAATAGCTCTGTACTATACACGCGGCTTGCTGAAATAATGAAGGCATCGGATCAAGAATTGTCGGTATTAATTGCTTCGATCGGGAGTGTTATCCTACTCGTAGGTGTTGGGAAAGGTTATTTGTTTGTTGACTGTCTGGCAAGGCGTCCAAATATACGGAAAGCTTGCTTGTCTGTATACTAAGCGTCAAGTAAACTTCATGATTTTATCAACCTACTGCAACGGAGAAAATTATGGCTCGTGTTACCGTCCAAGACTGTCTGGATCATGTGGATAACCGCTTTGAACTGGTTATGTTAGCTAGTAAACGTGCCCGTCAACTGGTTATTGAAGGGAAAGACCCGAAACTGGAATGGGGTACCGACAAAAGCACCGTGCTGGCTTTACGGGAAATTGCCGCCAACCTGATTAATGAGCAGTCAGTCAATGAGCTGGCAACCGACAATGACGAGGCTGCCTTGCTGCTGGCAGGTATTGAAGGCTAACAGATACGTCTATGATCTGTAAGTCATATGAAATCAGCCGCTTGTCGGTCTGTTGTTTTTATCACTTGTAATGAATGAGTGCATTGTTTTTATGATTTAAGTCGCTCAGCGTGGTTTTCAGGATTTTTGTTGCTGGGGAGGAGCTGGCTTTGCTAACAATCAATGAATTTGCCAGTCGCCTTGAATTTTATCTGACGACCCAGCAAATCAACCTCGTTCGTCGTGCCTATTATTATGCTGATCAGGCTCACGATGGTCAGTTCCGTCGAAGCGGGGAGCCGTATATTACCCACCCACTGTCTGTCGCTGTGATTCTTGCAGATATGCATATGGATCATCACAGCCTGATGGCAGCTATGCTCCACGATGTTATTGAAGATACCGGCATTGCAAAAACGGCCATTATTGAACAGTTTGGTCAGACCGTCGCCAACCTGGTGGATGGCGTCAGCAAGTTGAATCATATGAATATGCCAGATAAAACCCTTGCCCAGGCCGAGAATGTGCAGAAAATGGCTCTGGCTATGGCGCGGGATATCCGTGTGATTCTGGTCAAGATGGCGGATAGGCTGCATAACATGCGGACACTGGGTGTATTGCGTTCAGAGAAGCGACGACGGATTGCCAAGGAAACCCTGGAAATTTATGTACCCATAGCGAATCGTTTGGGTATGCATAATATCCGTGTGGAACTGGAAGACCTTGGTTTTTCTGCCATGTATCCCATGCGTTGCCGCATGATCAGTCGGGCTGTTGAGCAAGTGCGCGGCAACCGTAATGATGTGCTGGAACAGATCCACCGGTTAGTATCGCAGAGACTCCGTGAAGCGGGCCTGACTGCCAAGGTTATGGGACGGGAGAAACACCTTTATAGCATCTACCGAAAAATGCGCAGCCAAGGTAAGTCGTTTTCTGAGATAATGGACATGTTTGCCTTTCGCATAGTGGTAGATAGTGTTGATGATTGTTATCGGGCATTGGGCCTTGCCCATAGCTTGTACAAACCGATTCCCGGGCGCTTTAAGGATTATATCGCTATACCGAAAGCCAATGGCTACCAATCATTGCATACTACGTTATTTGGTATGGGCGGAATTCCGGTGGAAATCCAGATTCGCACCCAGAAAATGGAAGATATGGCCAACAGCGGTATTGCGGCACATTGGTTGTATAAAAGTGGTGCGGAGGCCCTGTCAGGCAGTCAGGCCAGGGCTCACCAGTGGCTGAAAGGCGTGTTGGAATTACAACGAAATGCCGGTGATTCACTGGAATTTATCGAGAATCTTAAAATTGACTTGTTCCCGGATGAGGTTTATGTCTTCACTCCCCAGGGGCAGATTCTGGAATTGCCCAAGGGAGCCACACCGGTTGATTTTGCGTTTGCCGTTCATACCGGAATAGGTAAAACCTGCGTATCTTGCCGGATTGACAAGCGTCTTGCCTCTCTGAGCCAGACATTGCAAAGTGGCCAGACGGTAGAGATTGTTACCGCTGAAGGAAGTACACCTAACCCCGCCTGGCTGAATTTTGTGGTAACGGGAAAGGCACGCTCCAATATCCGGCATATCCTGAAAAACAAGCAAAGAGATGAATTCATTTTATTAGGGAAGCGTCTGCTGAATAAGTCTCTGACAAGCTTGGAAACGTCGCTGAGTGATATAGATCCTGAGGTGATGCAGGATTTGCTGAATCGTTTTTCCATGAAAACGGTGGAAGACCTGTTGGAAGATGTGGGGTTGGGCAACCGTATGGCTTATGTGGTTGCCCGTATGCTGGTACAGCCGGATGAGTCCGATAATGAATCAGCCCAACTGGATACTTCCAGCGGAAAGCCTTTGGTGATAAGTGGTACAGAAGGCATGGTGGTTAGCTTTGCCCATTGCTGTTGCCCCATCCCTGGCGATCCTATTGTGGGGCGAGTGAGTTGTGGTCGGGGCATTGTGATTCATACCACCGCTTGTAAGAATATCGTGGATATTCGTGACAATCCGGAAAAAGTCCTGTCTGTTGCATGGGATAAGCAGGTAGCAGGCGAATTTACTGTAGAGCTGTGCGTAGAAGTAGAAAACCGTCGGAGTATGATTGCATCCATTGCTACCTCCGTGACGGATATTGAGGGCAGCATAGAAAGAATCAGCATGGAAGAAAAAAATGCGGATTACTGTCTGGTTCGCTTATCCCTGAATGTTAGGGACAGGCGTCATCTTGCCCGTATTATCAAACGCTTGCGGATTATCAGGGGGGTATGTTCCATTCGCCGTTATCGGGGAAAAAACAACTGATTTTATCTTAGCTTATGATTGGTTTTGCTTATCTAGTAGTGCTGAGTAGCCTTCGCGATAATTCGGATAAATAAATGAATACCCTTGTGCTAATAGTTTCCGGTTGCTGCACCGTTTGTTCCCCCTCGCCATAACGGGTAATGAATAGTCCAGGGTTATCTCCAGTCGTAGGGCTAGCCACTGCTGTACGTCGTGTAGTGAAGCAGGCATACAATCAACTCCCAGATAAAGACTGTCCACTTGTTCTTTTTTGTTATCCCTATTAATTAAGAAAGCCAGTATACCTGCGCAGTCATCCCGATGAATACGGTTGCTAAAGGTATCCGAGGTATCCTGACTGCCTTTTCCTGACCTGATGTTATCGATCAGGCGGTTTTTTCCCGGTCGGTAAATTCCGCCAAAACGGACGACGGTAGCAGGTATGCCGCTGTTAAGTAGTAGTTGTTCTGCAGCTAATATGGTTTTCCCCCGAAAAGACGTGGGCTGTGTTGGTGAAGTTTCATTCACCCATTCACCGGTATTCTGGTGATAAACACTGGTGCTGGATGTTAAAAAGGCTCGAGCCGGTTGTTGTTGGTTTGTGGCTAAATAGTCCAGGCAGTGCTGAAGGCCAGTGATATAGCCGAGCTGATATCCTGCCGGTGTACGCTCATTGGGGGCGGCACTGTAAATAAAATAATCGACCGTTTCAGGCCCTATACCATTAGGTAGCGGTTGACTGAAATCCCAGGAAATGGGGTGGATACATTCCGGTAATAGGGTAATATTTCGTCTTAGTCCCCATACGTTGAAATATCCGGTTTCTGCTAATTGTTGACCCAGTGTTGAGCCTACGTCGCCACATCCTGCAATGAGAACGTTCTTTTTATGATCATTATTTTTCTTCGGCATACTGTTTTTCTCAGGAGGAAGGGATACAGGCGTATCCGGAAAGGATGAATTTATAGATGTTATCTATTGTTTGCTAAATAGTGTAAAAAAAACATAATAGTCTCAAGGCCAGTAGCCTGCTGGTTAGTTTACCAGTGTTTTTATGGGTATGCCGATAAGCATAGATTATGTGGATAAGCATAAACTGTATGCATAGGGCAGGGTTTGCGTGGTGTTTTGAAATGCCTGTATGCTTTTTTACCCGTATCCGGTCTGTTTTTAAGGAAGCCTGATTTCATGACCCTGACAGAATTGCGTTATATTGTGACCCTCGCTAAAGAGCAGCATTTCGGTCGAGCGGCGGCGAAGTGCTTTGTCAGTCAGCCCACACTTAGTGTTGGGGTCAAAAAACTGGAGACAGAACTGGGAGTGGCCTTGTTTGAACGGACACACAGTTCGGTCAGGGTAACCCCTATGGGGCGGCAGATTGTCCAACAGGCGCAGAAAGTGCTGGAAGAGACGGCAGCAGTCCTACAGCTGGCAAAAAGTGGCAAGGATCAGTTACGGGCAACCTTAAGGGTCGGTGCCATCTATACGATCGGTCCTTATTTGTTCCCTCATCTGATTCCCCAGTTGGGACGGACGGCGCCAGAAATGCCTCTTTATATAGAAGAAAATTTCACCGCAGTTCTGAGGGAAAAACTCCGTAACGGGGATATGGATGCCATTATCATTGCGTTGCCTTTTTCGGAACCTGAGATAGTCGTCCAGCCTCTGTATGACGAATCGTTTTGTGTGTTATTGCCTTGTAGCCATCCCTGGGTTAAGAGAAAAAATGTTGATATTAATGAACTGCCCAATGAGAAACTGCTGCTTTTAGGAGAGGGTCACTGTTTTCGTGAGCAGATACTGGAAGCTTGTCCGGCACTGGTCAGTAAACAGGAGTACGGTGATGAAGTGGGTGGTATAGAAGCGTCCTCTCTGGAAACCATTCGGCATATGGTCGCCTCAGGCATGGGAATCAGTGTGCTGCCTCAGTCAGCCATTATGGATGGGCATTACGATTCCGGAATCCTGACCTCACGTCCCTTCCAGTCTCCGGTGCCAAGGCGGACAGTCGCTCTGGCATGGCGTGCAAGTTTTCCCCGTACCAAAGCGATTGATGTCTTGTCTGAGGCACTAAGACTCTGTTCAATGACGGAGACACAATCGATATGACAATAAACCTACTCTCATAGTGAAAGCCAGTTGGATAAGCACAGTTTTCACCCGATAAAAAACATCTGGTATGTTACGAGTAAAGGAGGCGCCTGTGATGGAAAGCTTGGCAAATCGACCTGTAACCTCTCTTAAAGGAGTAGGGGCGTCGTTGGGAGGCAAGTTGGAAAAATTGCATATTTATACCTGCCAGGATCTCCTTTTTCATCTTCCTTTGCGTTATCAGGATAGAACACGGATAACCCCTATCCGCAAGCTTCAGCTGGACAGCGGTGTTGTTATTCAGGGAACGATTACGGACAGTGAAGTGGTTATGGGACGCCGGCGCAGCCTGTTGTGCCGTTTACAGGATTCAACCGGTTCGGTACATTTACGCTTTTATCATTTTTCTGTCGCACAGAAAAAACAATTGTGCCTCGGTGCGGAAGTTCGCTGTTTTGGTGAACCCCGTCGGGGAGCTACGGGTTATGAGTTCTACCATCCGGAATATCGGCTTGTCCGCCCTGATGCTCCTCTGGAACTGGAAACCACATTGACTCCGGTATATTCCATAACGGAAGGGCTTGGCCAACAGAGAATACGCCATCTTTGCCAACAGTTACTGAA